>JGI20156J14371_10002510_pt1 | contig 14337 bp, 10 predicted proteins | sample COG_06_FD_14371 | JGI IMG/M metagenome (IMG submission 14371)
GTGGTGGCCACAAAGATAGTTGTAAGTACCAAAAACAGTACTGAGATCAAAAATCCCCAGGGTAATTGCTGGGTAATGGCCAACAGTGCTGCAGGCATTCCTGAGTCGCCATAGGGCCCAGAAATCACACCCGGATTCGCCAGTTCAAAGGCAATACCAGAACCACCAACAATCGTAAACCAGAAATACGTCACCAGAGGTGCGACCAGTGACAATGTAACAATCAATTCACGAATGGTACGGCCTCTCGAGATACGGGCAATAAACATCGCCATCAATGGTCCATAACCAATAAACCAGCCCCAGAAAAAGACCGTCCAACCATTCACCCAACCTGTATCCGCTCGGTAACTGGCCATAGGAATAAAGTTAGTGATGAGCACGCCCACCGACTGAATAAAGCTATCAAAAATAAAGGCGGTTGGCCCTGCCAGTAAAATGAAAATAATCAGCACAATGGATAAACCCACATTAAATGTACTGAGTATTTGAATACCGCGAGTCACACCAGAGACTGCCGAGACAGTGTAAATAGTGATTAGCCCGAGAATAATAAGCAGCTGAGTACTGTAGTTATTACTGATACCAAACAGCTCCGAAAGACCAAAGCTCATCTGTAACCCCAGAAAACCAATGGGGCCCACAGTGCCGGAAACCACAGCAACCACACAGGCAGCATCGATAAAGGCGCCCAGCCAGCCATGCAATACCACCTCACCAAAAACTGGATACAGCAGAATGCGCGGCTTTAGGGGCAGACCCTTGTCGTAGTGCAGGTACATAAAAATAATCGCAGTGAGACTGCCGAGGATTGACCAGGACAAAAAGCCCCAGTGCATATAACTCTGCGCCAGTGCCGGATAGACCGCCTCTGGGCTTCCAGACTCAACGTCAAATAAGGGCGGCGAAGAAATAAAATGTGCCATGGGCTCTGCTGCCGCCCAAAATACGCCACCGCCAGCCAGCAGCGTACACATAATAATCGCCACCCACTTAAACGTGGTGATATCTGGTGTACTGAGATTACCCAACCGGGCCTTGCCCGAACCCGAGAATGCGACACCCAGAGCAATCAGAAAGGTCAAAAGCATTAACACTTGCCAGTAAGCACCAAAGAGTTTGGTGGCGCCACCAAAGGCACCGTTAACCACAGAGGAAAGTAGACTAATATCAAATAACGCGGTAGCAACAAACAGCATTAGAAAGCCGCCACTCAAAATAAAGACCGGCCAATCAATGACTGGCGCTGCAGTTTTCGTTACCTCATTACTCATGCTTTATCCTTACCTATAAATGATTTTTCAAAAAATGACTGCCAGTTTTGGCCCATTATCTTCGCCACATCGGTCTCGCTAAAGCCCACATCTTCAAGACCCTGAGCCACTGTGTGCATATCTTTTGATCCAGCGAACCAGCTTGGCTGGCGCGGCCATGAAGGGCTTGCCGCCGTGCCTTCGCCATGGTCAATACCCATGGTCCAACGACCACTGCGCATCCATTCCAGCACTGAGTAATCCCAGTTTTCGCAGAGATCAGAGCCAATACCAAGACGCTCTACACCGATCATCTCGGCAGTGCCCATAATCATCTGACAAAACTCTTGCAGAGTACAGTCTGAGCCGTTTTTTAAATGAAAAGGATACATGCTAAAACCCAGCATACCCTCAGATTCGCCAATAGCTCGCAGCACAGTATCGGACTTATTACGCAGTGCGGCATGAAAAAACGTAGGGTTGGCATGGGTGATCGCGATGGGCCGCTCGGAGATTTCGATCGCTTCGAGAGTGGACTTCTCGGCACTGTGAGACATGTCAATAATCATGCCCACGCGGTTCATTTCTTTTATAACCTGCTTACCAAATCGAGTGATGCCGCCGTCCTGTTCTTCATAGCAGCCAGTCGCCAGCAGGCTCTGGTTGTTATAACTGAGCTGCATAATACGCACACCCAGCTGATGAAGAATCTGCACCATCTTTACATCATCTTCAATCGGCGAACAATTTTGAAAGCCAAAGATAATACCCACTTTGCCCAGGCGCTTTGCCTCTAGGATATCTGCCGCTTTGTGCACGGGCATAATGAGATCGCCATTATCCAGAAAATGGCGATTCCAATGACCAATATTTTCCAAGGTCTCGCGGCTATTTTCCCAGTAGGCAATGGTGACATGGATGGCATGTAACCCTGCACGCTGAGCCTGTTCAAATAGCCCTCGGTTCCAATTGACGTACTGTAAGCCATCAATCAGGAGCATATCTTTGTTCATCACAGGTTCCCCTTAGTAAGGCTTGCTGTAGTTGGTTTTTACAATGGTGTAGAACTCGCGGGCAGATTGACCCTGCTCGCGGGGGCCGTAGCTAGAGTTTTTACGACCGCCAAAGGGCACATGGTAATCGGTACCTGCGGTTGGCAGATTAACCATCACACAGCCTGATTTGGAATGACGTTTAAAGTGGCCGGCGTTCTTTAACGAATTGGTGATAATGCCCGAGGTCAGACCAAAGTCTGAATCATTAGACACTTCAAGGGCCTGCTCATAGCTGTCCACTTTAATCACACAGGCGACCGGACCAAACACTTCTTCGCGGTTAATACGCATCTGATTGTTAGTATTCACGAACAGCGCGGGGGACATAAAGAACCCCTCAGTGTCGAGCTGCAAGCGCTCACCACCCACCAGTAACTCAGCGCCTTCATCTTTGGCGATCTGAATATACTCGAGATTCTGTGCGAGCTGACGGGCATCGACCACAGGGCCGATCTGAGCGCCTTCAGTCAATGCATGGCCAACGACCAAGTTGCTAACCGCAGCACTGAGCTGACTTACAAATTCATCATGGATACCGGCCTGAACAATGATTCTTGAAGAGGCGGTACATTTTTGCCCGGTACCAAAATAACCGCCGGCAAGGGCACAGTTAACGGCAACATCAATATCCGCATCGTCCAACACTACCAGCGCATTCTTACTGCCCATCTCCAACTGCACGCGGGCCATATTGTCGATGGCATTGCGCGCGATATGGCGGCCAACACCCACCGAACCGGTAAAGGTCACGGCTTGAATATCGGGGGACGTACAGAGGGTTTCGCCCACATCGCGACCGGAACCCATCACTAGGTTAAAGACACCCGCGGGGAGCCCACTGCGGCTAATAATATCAGCGAGAATCCAAGCACTGCCTGGCACTAGCTCTGCGGGTTTTAACACCACCGCATTGCCATAACAGAGCGCAGGGGCAACTTTCCATGCCGCTACGGCCATAGGGAAATTCCAGGGAGTGACAATACCGATAACACCCAAGGCTTCACGATGAACTTCTACATCCACACCTGGACGCACTGACTGGGTATTTTCGCCCATCAGGCGCAGTGCTTCGGCCCCATAGTATTGAAAGAACTGGCCAGAGCGATAGACTTCACCAACCCCTTCGGCGCGGGTTTTACCCTCTTCACGAGCGAGAATCTCACCAATTTCACCACTGCGAGCAATCAGCTCTGCACCAATAAAATCCAGAATTTGTTTGCGCTGCTCCAAACCACTTTGCGACCAGCCATCAAAGGCCGCATTGGCCGCAGCAATGGCGGCAAGACAGTCTTCAGAGGAAGCTTTTGCATAGTGCCCCACTACATCGCTGGTGTCTGACGGGTTTATATTTTCTATTGCGGCTGAACTACCAACCCACTGCCCATTAATATAGTTCTGGAACATCTCTTGACTCATGCAAACTCCCCTTAATTATTGTTTTAAAACAGATAATAGCGGCCTGTTTTTATCTACTGGCGACCATTGTCTGCCTATTCTTATATTTATGCAGATATAAATCTAATTAAAAATTAGTATACATATATAAGTTAAATTGATTTATAGCGCCAGACCCGATAATAATAATAAAGGGTAGTGATATCAAATACTTAAACGTAACGCTTCGACATTTACGCACCTTTATCGTGGTTGCCAAAGAAGGCAGCTTTAACCGTGCGGCAGAAAAATTATCCCGAACCCAGCCGGCCATCACCTTGGCAGTGAAGCAGCTCGAAGCATTTATCGGCTTAAAGCTTATTGAGCGCACCACCCGCAATGTAAGCACCACCACCGAGGGCGAAAATTTCCTGCCGGTTGCCGAGCGTCTAGTGCGGGATTTTGATACTGCAATCTATGATCTTCGTGCAACCTCTGAGCGCCGCAGTGGCCATGTCAGCATGGCGGCCGTACCCTCAGTCGCAACCAACCTGCTGCCAGAGATCATCAAAATATTCTCCACGGAATTCCCTGGGATTAACCTCCATCTAGACGATGATAGTTCTCGCGGGGTGCAGCATCGTGTGGAGCGCAATGAAGTGGACTTTGGTATCGGCAGTATGTGGAAGCCCAATAAGGTACTTGAGTTCACACCCCTATTCGCCGACAAGCTGGAATTAATTTGCCATCGAGATCATCCGTTAGCCGCGCAGACAAAGCCTATTGATTGGGAGCAGTTGGATAAGGTTACCTTTCTCGACACTGGCGTAACCAAAACATTGAGGGCTCGCCAGAACATGGGAGATTCGAAGTTTGATTTCCCCAATATCACCACCCTAGTGGCTATGCTGAACTCTAATCTCGGGGTGTCAGTACTGCCCTCTTTGGCAGTACCCAAATCAACAACCGATCTAGTCTCTCGGCCTCTGGTGCCCTTAGAGAGCCGCAATATCTACCTGATTACTCGCAAGGGCTGGACCCTTTCTCCAGCCGCTGAGGCAATGATAGACACCATTGTTCGTGAAACCCCTCAGCAGGTAGAGAAATACGGCCTGAGCATGCTTTAACTTCAGCCTGAGCATGCTTTAACTACTGTCTGGGCATGCCATAAATAAAGACCCATTCATTCCATCTAACTGGCTGTATTAATAAATTCCACACAGCTGGCATGGACCTTGGCACTCACCGTAATACCATCGGCAGCACTTTTAGCGCGATTGGCATAGCGACGGTTACCGGGGATATGCGCCCCTTCCATACCGGCTAGGCGCTGTAAAAATTCCTCAGAATGGTTCAACCAACCCTCAGCATCTCCGAAACGATTGGGATCTATCGCTAACATGAACTCACCACCGTTCGGCGGGCCGCCATCGTTATTATCATTTTTCTGCGCTTCGTAACTAAAGTCCATACCCGTAAGGCCGGCAACCAATAACTCGATCATCATGGCAATGGTCGAACCCTTATGGCCACCAAAGGGCAGCAACGCGCCGCCATCGATAATCTTCTGTGCATCCGTAGTTTGGTTGCCCTCGGCATCCACACCTGTACCCATAGGCACAGCATGTCCGTCTCGAGCGGCAATCATAACTTCGCCACGTGCCATAGAGGCCGAGGCCTGGTCAAACACCAGTGGCGGCTTGTCACCACGGGGCCAGCCGAAACACATGGGGTTGGTGCCGAACAAGGGTTCTTTAGCGCCAGCGGGAACCACAGCCGGCTTGTAGGTGGTAAACGCCATAGCGACTAACCCCGCTTCGGCAATAGGCTCCACTTCAATCCATAGGGAGGCAAAGTGATGTACATTGACTAGCGCCATAGCGGCAATCCCATTCTCACGGGCGGCTTCTATTAATGCTTCACGGCCTTTTTCCAGGGCGAGTGGCGCATAACCATGATCACCATCAACCTTAACCACGGCGGGAGAAATACGAGTGACGGTGGGTTGGGCGTTGCCATTAACTTTGCCACTGCGCAGCGAGGCAATATAGCCCGGCATTCTAAATAAACCATGGGAGGCACTGCCATCCCGCTCAGCTGAGGCCATGGTGCGACCCAGTGCCGCCGCGTTTTCTTGATTGCAGCCGTTGGCGCTTAAGCAATCCTCTACTAGTTGTTGGATTTCTCGCTCGGTCATTTTCATGTCAGACATGGTTTAATCCCCCTGATAAAATTAATATCAAAAGTATACAGGCTTATAGTTTGATTAGATTTCTAAAAACGGCATTCAAATTGCACCATTTACAGTGGCCACCTATACTCTGATAATATTTGCTATTAGCCTTATAAAGATGTCGGCCTGTTGAGGATAATAAAAACTAACTAGAATCCGATTAAGCCTATGAAACTCGCCCAACCTTTTGTCCGCCTCCCCTATCAATTTGATGCTCTTCAATTACAGAGTGAAATTGCTAAGTTTGCAGACGACCACTGGATGGAACATCCCTCCAAGTTGGCCGGCAACTTGGCGATCCCGCTGATCTCTCTCAACGGTCAGCGTAACAATGATTTCGATGGGCCAATGGCGGTAACCCCAGAGCTACTTAGCTGCGACTATATGCAGCAAGTGATGGGAAGTTTCGGTGAGGTATTGGCACGTTCCAGATTGATGCGCTTGGATGCTGGCGCACAGGTCAGCGAGCATGTGGATTTCAATTACCACTGGTATAGCAGGGTAAGAATCCATATTCCTATTATCACCAATCCACAGGTTATCTTTCACTGTGGTGATCAAGCGATTCATATGCGCGCAGGAGAATGCTGGATATTCGACTCCTGGCGTCGCCATAAAGTAGTCAATGCCAGTGATCAAGACCGCGTCCACTTAGTGATCGACACCTCAGGCTCCTCTCGGTTTTGGCAAACAGTGCGAGAAATGGAGTCCTTTGGCATTGAAGATAATACGGCGGCGTTGCAAGGAAAAATTACACAGCACCCCTATCAACCGACACATCAAACCAATATTAAAACTGAACGATATAATATTGCACCAGTCATGGCACCCGGTGAGTTCGAAGCCATTGCTAATGAACTAATCAATGATATCGAAAGTAATTCAGATAATGATCCGCAGCTAGGGGAAAAATACAAAAACCTACTCATTAGTCTGGCCAAAGACTGGCGTGAAAATTGGCACCTCCATGGCTATGAAGAAGCTGGTTGGATAAAGTACCGGGAGCTATTGGGCCGGGCAGCAAGTCAGCTTGACCCCAACCCGAGAGCACTGATTAATGGCAGTAATCAAGTTGGACTAAACCCCATCATTATGCAGCGTTTAATTCATGCCGCGCTCAATGTTGAGCAGATAAGTGCCTACACTAATAAAAATAGTTAAATCGCGCTAGGTCTTCTTGATAGAATGTTTCTACTGCAGATTTGAGTTCATCATCATAGTACTCGCGATACTGCTGATGCTCTGAGGCGTTTCTCTTTTTCAATGGGGTCGGCTCAATCTGCAGCCTCTCACAAATTTCATCCATTGAGTCCTGCAACGCCTCATAGCGGCCCACATAATCCATAGCCATACTGCCCTGAACATCAGTTAGCTGAAGATACTGAGGCTTAACCAAAACACGCTCTCGAAAACGCGGCACCACAATCGCTGATTTCATCCACATCAGCGGTGTCTCAATAAATTTTGGATTATTGCGATTTAAAAAGAAACAGATAGAGATAAATCGATCAAAAGGATTTCTAACAATGGCAAATTTAAAATAATTTTCCCATGCCTTTTTATCAAGATGCGGCGCAATTTGTTGGGCACTAATATGCCCATGCTGAATTTTAGCGATCTCTGGAATAGGAGATAACTGCTCGCCGAATAATATCTGCTGTTCCCAGTCATCGGGCCCTTTATGGGTGTTTAGTAACTCACGAACCGCATGGGTACCCGTTTTGGGTACCGCGAAAAATATAAACTTTTTAGCCTGAGAAACTATCACTACTAATTAATCGGATAGCGCTTCAAAACATCGGGCCCCAAAGCATCGATCAATGGCTGTAGATGCTCTTCGAAATTGCGCCACTGATCAAGTCCAGTTTTGTAAATTGGCTGACGAACCTGCTCAGCGCTCGGTGTACGCACACTGCGTTCGGTTTTATGAAAATCCAGACAGGCTTCTTCAAAAGGTAACCCACAAAAATCAAGAATGCGGCGCACCTGTGTTTCCAGGTCTTCAACCACATCTTCGTGCTGAACGCGCAGCACAAAATTCGGCAATACCTGATCCCAGTGATCCATCAGTTTCACATACTGCCGATAGTAATTACCTATATCGGCCAGGCCATAAGAAAATTCCTGCCCTTCGCCAAACAGTTGCTTGAAGCCACTAAAACAGCAGGCCATTGGATGACGACGAGCATCAATTATTTTGGCATTGGGTAGGATCAGCTTAATTAAGCCTATATGAAAAAAGTTATTCGGCATCTTGTCGGTAAAGAACGGCGCGGATTCTCTATACACCTGAGTGTCCTGCATAAACTGATCACCGAAGCGCTCAAAATAGCTGTTATCTAGCTCAGTTATTATCTGTGGGTATCTGGGATTTTCATCATTTTCATTATCTCTACCACGCAGACGCTTGGCCAGGTCCAATATATTATGCAGCTCCATGGTGCCATCTACTTGAGAATGGGACGCTAAAATCTGCTCTAACAATGTCGACCCTGAACGTGGCAACCCAACAATAAAAATAGGATCAGCTGAATTATTGCCCAAGTCTTTTTTAGACTCTAAGAACGCCTGAGTACAGATCGAAATTTGCGAATCAATCCGTCTCTGCAGCTGCTCCGCCACGTAATGAGTGGTAGGTTTCTTTAAGTCATTACCCTTGGCGTAGTGGTGGAATGCCTGTTTGTAATCATGACGATCTTCAAACGCCTTACCCAATGCAAAGTTGATTTGAATCTGATCCAGTGAAGGAATATCAGAACTGGCCTCAGAGCTTTGCATGACGGTTATTTGCTGATCATCAAATTTATAAGATTTAGTATTGGCCAAACTCCAGTAGGCGTCGCCAAACTTGGGGTTGATCTTATAGGCTTGCTTAAATGCCTCTGCAGCCTTATCGGGATGGCCCTGTGTGTTGTATATATGACCTAGAGAAATAAATAATTGTGCGTTTGTGGGAGTCGCTTCAACCATTTCGAGGTACTGGCTAATTGCCTCTTCGTTTCTACCCACACCAAAACAGGCCGAAGCATATACCGGCTGGGTTCGCTCTTTGGCCTGAGGGTAATTATCAAATACTTTTTTAGCCTGATCATAGGCCTTATGAAAGCGCTGCCGACGCAACAAGATATGGGCGTATTGAATATTGCCGTCGAGGTGGTCGGGCTCAAAGGCGATAACACTTTCGAGCAAAAATTCGGCATCTTCGAGAATATTATTGCGTGTCGCAATTTCAGCTAATAGGCGCATTCCTTCAACATGGGTTTTATTCTCCATTAAGAATGCCCTGCACACTCGCTCGGCCTCGAGCAGGCGATCCGCAGACAGGTAGCTAATGGCGGTTAAAAGCTCTCTTGGTAATGTCTTCAAAAAATCGACTTGCTCTTGAGCCTGAATCGCCTTGCTGCTGCCACTTGCTTTATACAGAGGGACAAGTAGCGTCCAGCTCTTTAGTAGAGATGGATCTAGAGCTACCGCGGCCTCTAAGGCCTTGCCCGCAGGCATTGGGTTATTTAGAGACAGTTCGTTTAGTGCACGCTCCTGAAAGGCTCGCGCTAAATTGGGCTGTTGCTGTAATACTTGGTCTAAGGTTTTTAATGCGTCTACATGACGCTTTTTAAGCCGCTGAATCACCGCGAAGGTATACAGCGCATCGTCATTATCGGGACTCTCAGCAAGGACATTATCAATAAGCACCTGGGCATCCTCAAGTTTGCCTGCCCCCAGTAATCTCTGCGCTTGATCTATATCCACAGCTGTTTTTGGTTTTGCTTGAGTCATAGTGTTTTCTCGAGATTAAAAAAAGGGCGAACCGAAGTTCGCCCTTTAGAGTCTAACAATTGCTATTGCTTATTGAAAGTTATACGAGAAGCGCAGACCCATAGTACGTGGGCGCATTACACTCTGCTCTGCTGAGAACTTACCAGCAGTCTGAGCCATGGCTCCATCTTCACTTGTAATGTTATTAACGAAGATTTCTGCATTCCAGCTGTCCTTGGAAATACCCATGCTAGCATTCAGCGTGGTAGTTGCTTCATTCACAAAACGGGTGTTCAAAGGAACCGAACCGGTTGAATCCAGAGCTGTACCGAAGTTACCGCCTTCATTGTTGAGCTCTAGGCCAGATGTTGCGCCATAAGCTAACAAGCCGGTGTCGTCCATAAATGCTGCACTACCAACGATACCTGCAAGGGTCTCACCACGGTAAGTCATAGAAGCTGCGACAAATGCGTCGGCGCCAATACTGTCCATAGAGAAGTCGTAACGAGCTCGTAAGTTACCAGAGAAATCCGAAGACAGGGGTAGATCGGCGCCTACTGGCACTGCAATACCCTGCAACTGGTCATTTACACGAGTGATTTCTGTGCTCAAGAAGCTGAACGCACCTGAAATAGTCAGCTGATCGGAAGCTGCCCACTGGAAGTCAGCGTCTAGACCTGAAGACTCTGCATCACCAACGTTCTCCATAAATACTAAGAACGCAACATTGGATGGATCAAAACGAGAAACCTGAAGGTTTTCAATATCTGCCTGATAGTACGTTGCGTTAAAGCGTAACGTATTATCTAAGAAGGTACCTTTCATACCAAATTCAATGTTTTCCAAAGTATCGGTAACCGCAACAGCAGGTACTACGTAACCTTCGTAAACACCAGACTGGTTAGCCGATAAGCGACCCGCATTTCTGTTTTGTGTTGCTGGACGGTAGCCTTCTGAGTAAACACTGTAGAGCATAATGTCGTCAGTCAGATGATAGTTCACCGACACCTTGATAATAGTGTCTTTCTCAGTCGTCGATCCGTCAGCATTAAGATCGCTAATATCTAGCTTGCCGTTCTTAATTGCCGCTAGAGTTGCAGCATTGCTACCACCACCACGGAACATATCTTTCTCGCCTGAAGGACTTGTCTGAGCTAAGAAGGCTGCATCAGCAGCGGCATCCATTGCTCCAGCGCCATAACCACCCAATGTTGCCAGTCGAGCAGTAACGTCGTTACTAAATTTCTCACTGGTACAGCGATCAACGGTCTGATCGGCAGAAGTTCCCGTTGCAGGATCAGCTAACCCAGCACCGTTGTAACGACAACCGAACGAGAAGTTTGATGCACCCTGTAACTGGGTATCAAGCTCATACTTACGAGCACTGACCGAGGCTGTTAACTTATCGTTGATATCGAATGAAATCTCACCAAAAAAGGCAATCTCTTCTTCTGTACGCGTAAAGTCATTGTAGAAAACAGTATCTGGACCACGCGGTGTAGTACCTGCGTTAGTACCCGCAGTATCTACAGTAACGTTACCAAGCTGGTAGGCAGGGTAATCAGGGTTGCCATAATAAAGTTGGTTAAATTCACTGAACGTATCGCCAGCACCAAGATATTGGAACTCACCGATAGTTTTAGTTTCAACATCATTAAAGTAAACACCAGCCAGTAATCTAACGCGATTGTCGGCGTCTGTGCTTACACGGAACTCGTGAGTGGTACGCTCATTGTTGCTTTGATCAATATACTGTTTAGTAGGATCGAAACAGCTGTTGGTCTCAACAGTCGCATCAGCTGCGTAGATGTTACCACTACACATGTAATACGTGATGTAACCACCACCATTGTTGTAGTGAGTGTAATCAACGATTGCGTCAACTTCACGATCCAAATAGCCACCGGTGTAAACCACGTCTAAGTTTGAAACACGACCTTCAAGAGTCCATGTAGTCAAACCAAAGTCATCCTGGTTACGCTCAGGAGAAAACTTAGCTGATTTGTCATCACCGAGACGAGGATCAACAAGGAAAGAACCTTCAACGTCCAGTTCTTGTGAAGCATGCTGAACCAGAACGCTCCAATCTTCGTTAATGTCCGCCGCTAAACCAATACGATAGCCGTTGTAAGTAGCTTCGTTCCAGTCTTCTTGGACCAAATCGTTGTTGTACGCAGTTTGCGTCGTAGTCAGCGGGAAGTTACTAAAGTAAGGACCATAGCCGAGAGAGTTACGATCGATCACTGTACCGTTTGGCGTAAAGCTAGCCGGTACGTTGTCAATCCAACCACCCTGATGATCGCTGTAGCTAACCATTCTAAGGGCGACATTCTCGCTAATTGGAAGGTTGATCATAGCTTCCATTTTATTGCTGTCTGAACCACCAGCAGTAGTGCTGATACCCAGATCGATACGGCCTTCAAACTCACCGATAACGGGCTTGTTAGTGATCATTCGAACTGTGCCCGACTGCGAGCTAGCACCGAATAGCGTGCCCTGTGGGCCAGCCAATACTTCTACACGCTGGAGATCAGCGGCATATAAATCGAGATTACGAGCACCAAAAGACACTGGCATCTCATCAAGGTAAAGAGCAACACCTGGCGCAGAGCCCTGGGCTGATGACACAGTTACTGAACCCTGCTCAGATGCAGAGCCACGAATATAAATTTCTTTCTGTCCTGGTCCAATGCCTGCATTGACGACGTTTGGTAGGTATTCAACGTACTCATCAAAGGTTTGCACGTTAAGTTCTTTTAGTGCATCACCACCTAAGGCTGATATGGCAACGGCCACGTCTTGCATGTTTTCTGCACGCTTGGTTGCAGTAACAATAACTTCTTCAAGTTCCGCACTTGCCATTCCAGCAAATGATACGCCTAAGGCAACCGAAACTGCCAAACTTAGTTTATTATTTCTATACATACTTAAATCCCCCAAAAATGAATTTTTCTACCCAACTCCTCAAGATTTCCGGAGTCTGCATGAATTTCTAACATCACGTCCTGATGCTGCCCCAGTAAAGAAGGCGACACAAATTAAAAAACTAAATCCGTTTATAATTTTTGCTTATTAGACTCAAGGTCTAACTTTATTGTAGATAGGTCATATGTGACGTTTAAAACACGTTGCCCCACAAAAATACGGGAGTAGCATAGCATAGCTAGCCCGCCATGGCTAAAGCGCAGGGCTTTGCCATGAAGGCCTAAACTAAAAAACTAGTGATTTGATAGGTTGCACAGCGTAATTGGAATCAATTAATAAGCTGAATTTTCTCTGCACTTAACAAAATGCGCTTACTTTTATAAAGCGAGCCCAGTGCCTGTTTATACTTTTTCTTGGACACCTTAAAGGCGCGGTAGATATCGTCGGGATTGCTCTTATCGGTAAGCGCTGACTCACCTCCAGCATCGGTCAGATGACTGATAATTTGCTCTTCCAGATCATGGCCACCCTGCAATGTACTCTGTGAAATTAACAGATCAATCTTGCCATCGTTACGAATTGCTTTCACAAATCCCGGCATGCGCTCACCAATCTTGAGCGGCCTAAACGCATCGGCACGGAAGATAAGTCCCAGTGATTTATTGTTAATAACGGCTTTGTAGCCCAACTCAGTGCGACCAGCGATCAATAAATTGACCTTCTCTCGGAGTTCCAAATGAACAGGTTCTTCATCGAGATGGTGGTTAAGCTTGGTAGACGCGGCGATACGGTCGGAGTTTTTGTCATGAAATACATGCACTACATAGGAGTAGCCCACTTCCATGGGCTTTTGCTGCTCGTTGTAAGGCACCAGCAAATCTTTGGGTAGCCCCCAATCCATAAAGGCTCCAGCATGATTGATGTCTACCACTGTGAGCATTGCGCAACTACCTACTTCAACCTTGGGTTTCTCGGTGGTCGCAATCAGCAGGTCATCAGAATCAAAATAGAGAAACACATCAACCCAGTCACCAACCTCACAGCCTTCAGGCACATAGCGCTTGGGCAACAGAATAGTATCGAGGTCATCGCCATCGAGGTAGATACCAAAATCTACTTCTTTAACCACTTGGAGTTTGTTGAATGAACCGATTTCTACCATGAAAGTGCGCCGCGTTTGGAGTGAGTAACTAGCTGTTATTTTGCGGTGGCAGTATAGCGCAGTTACGCGCGGCGCGGCAGCGTTGGTTTAGCCGCGAGTTCAGCTCGAGGCCAGGTGAGAGGTTAGCGATGAGTTACATGTATAGCCTAGTGGGCAGGCTTAGGTAGCATGCTGGGACTGGGCACTCGCTTGATGATCATTACTACTAACATCTAGGCTATCTGGATTTATATCCTCTTTAGTTTCATCAGTTAGAGCCTGTGCAGCCTTAGCAGCCAGCGCCTGATCAACACAGCTTATAATGTCGGAAACAGTGACAAAATCTTCAACTTCCTGATCAGTAATCTCCAGATCAAAGGCTTCTTCCAGATCCATTGCAATAGACAGTTTCTCTAGAGAATCAACATTTAACTCCGCGAGCAACATAGGCGCTTCGATATGATCGATTTTTACCATGGGATTTTCTGTGACTAGTTTGATAACGGCTTCTGTGACCGTTGACCGATTGCTTCCATTCATAAAAATTGCCTTTCCTTGGATAAGTAGCGAATAGCGCAGACACTAAACTGCAAGTTAGTT
>JGI20156J14371_10002511_pt1 | contig 14332 bp, 10 predicted proteins | sample COG_06_FD_14371 | JGI IMG/M metagenome (IMG submission 14371)
CTGCCAGCTAGGTATCGGGTCCATTATGGAAAAAAGCATTTGCACATTCTTGTTCGTTTTAGAGCTTGTTGGGCCAGTGTATGCCAATAAGATAAAGACGAATTGTAACCTAGGCGGCAATAAATTTGGCAAAACTGTGCATTTAAAAAAATGATAATTTTGTGCTCTCGGATAAAGCATACACCAGACTTGACGGAAAGTGGGCAGGGCTAATTTGTAGGGTCTTCTAATGACAAAACACTCCTCAGTTTGCTACTTTAAAACCAGCCCTGAAGCCATCTAACTTGAAATATCATGCGTGTTCTCATTCGGTTGATAGCACCGCCATCTACTTCTCCAGATATGACACCTGCCTATAGTCCCGTGAATTACTCCCTTGTTTCAGCACGATACAGACGGTTGTTTTTTCTGATGCTTTGGCTGAGGTCTTGATATCAGCGATCCTGGCGCCTTTACTCAGAAGCTCATCTGGCGAGGGTGGGTTGTCGCTGTTCTTGTGAATTAACAGGGAATTTAATTGAGTAACCGTGCATACTGCTCCTCCCAATTGAAAGGGATATCTCTGGCGGATAGCGTCTTTATGGTGAGCCCCTGATCCGTGTTGCCATCCAACATTGCCGTGACGAGCTTGGGGGATAAGGCCTGTAGATTTGCCACTGTGGAACATACTGGCGGACCGCTAGCCAGCATTTTGCAAAACCTATTCAACTATAACTTGGCCTTAGTCTCTACCTAGTTGACCCAATGTTTATGGTAAGGTTTTCGGATATTCCTTGGACTGTAACTCGGTCCAGAAGGATCAACGAGCGTTCAGCTTTCACGCTAACCATCTCATCAGATATGCTTTCCAATACGTCACACTGACGTAGGCAAAAGGGTTCAGTAAAGAAATCAATTAGCCGCCAATCGGACGTCGCGATATCTGAATTTTCAATGCGAGGCCCATGTGGAGCAGCGCTAGAAGTTGTCATTAAATACGGAATAGACGAACCTAGGAAATTATTTAGTATAAGCAAAATATCTTTATAGCTTAAATGGAATAAGCAATCACGACAAAATAAAAGATCCACTTTTGGCAGCGTATTTTTTGTCAGATCTAGATGAATAAAAGTTGTATCTTTATCACCATATTCAGATTGGTTATATTTTATCAGTGGCTTAACAATGTCTCCACCGATATATTTTATAGAAGTATTTTTTGTAACATGTTGCATCCAATTGAAATCGCCACACGGCGCGTCAAGCATTTTTTTGATTTTATATTGGTCTAATATCCTGGGCAGTTTTACTCGAATATTCTGCGTATTTTCAAGGGTAGAACCTTCACCACTGCGCGATTCCGAACTATTCCAGTGATTTGAGCTATATATTTCTGTGAAGCGGTCTTCTGGTTTTTTTAACCCTAGGATTTTTTTCCTCCTTGATCCCGTTGTTGCCTTGTTGACCGTTAGTCTTCGCTCTGCATTTAGCTCGAGCTTAGATGCACCTTGATTTAATAACTTCATCTTTAGCACCCGCAAAAGCTCTTGGTAGAGACAAATTGAGTTGCCAGTCAAGCATTGAAAACTAACAACGACAAAAAACGTATTATTTTGATCTCATTGCTGTGTTGCCTGCATACTATGAAGAGATCTTGCCAGATTTGGCTTAATTTTTGCTTGAGAAGGTTTGGATATGCTCAGTGCATAATTTGCAAATTCAGTTTTTATGTCAAAAAGTTTGTTGCGACACGCTCTTATTCTTTCCCAGCTAAAAGAGTGGCTTAGATATTCAAACCACCTCGTGACCGATGGACGTTTTGTGGGTCATGGCGGTTACAGGAGGCCATTTTCTTTTGATAAAACTATAACAAAAAAATCCTGTATGGTTTTGAGTGTTTTGGAAAACGAAGATGGATATGATGATGCGTATATGGGTGCGGATGCTACTATCTTGTGAGATATTTGCATGCAATAAAAACTAGTTTAATAAATTTCAGAACTAGTTAGGAAAACATCTATTAGAATTGGGAAACCATCTATCAATCTATTTTGGCACTGTCTATTAAAACTGTTTTAGGGAGCGTTGCAATTTTCAACCTTGCCCGTAGAGCCTACCGAAAACAAAATAGCGTATTAAAACAAANCTTTACAATTGTTGGAAGCTTTTAGTGCTACAATATAATTTAATGGTAACTTAGCCATTTTTGGCTATCAAATAACCTTCAGCATATTGTTTTTAAGAAATTATCAAGGAGTGAGTGACCGTGTTCTGATGCGATAGATTCTGGATGAAACTGTACCCCATGTATTGGGAGTTCGCGATGTTCTAATCCCATTATTGTACCGTCTGCGAGCTCAGCTGTAATCTCAAGACACTCTGGTAGGCTGGCACGATCAACTATAAGTGAATGGTAACGGGTAGCGTTGAATGGATTTGGCAACCCAGAAAATATTCCGGTGGCCTGATGTTGTATCCTACCCATTTTTCCATGCACGATTTCTCGACAACGACCCACCTGGCCCCCAAAAGCCTGACCGATAGTCTGATGGCCCAAACAAATACCAAGTAAGGGTGTTTCCGTTCGAGCCGCCTCCGCGGTTAGCTTAAGGCAGATGCCCGCCTTGTCAGGGTTGCAGGGACCGGGCGCCAGTACAATACCTGATGGTTTCATACCCATCGCCTCGTCTAAAGAGAGGGCATCATTGCGCCGCACAATGACATCGGCTCCCAATTCACCGAGGTAATGAACCACATTGTAAGTAAAGCTATCATAATTATCTATTAAAAGCAGCATCTCTCAAGTCTTTTCTGTAAAAGTGCAGAAAGCCTAGGCATTATTATTGATAATGGCCAGGGTCGTATCCAACCGTCAAGTGGTAGAAGATTTACAAGCCAGTTTGATATAAACAACTCAGCATTAATTCTTATCTAAAATAGCAATGTCTAGCTGTTGGAACCACTGTTAAACCGGGCGGCATCCGCTGCGGCACGGCGAATAGCATTAGATTTGTGGATTGTTTCTTGGTACTCTGACTCAGGATCGCTATCGTAAACAACCCCGCCACCAGCTTGAATATAAAGCTTTTTGTCTTTTATTATTGCCGTTCTTAGAGCAATGCACATGTCCATGTCCCCGCCCGCACTAATGTAGCCCAACCCGCCCCCGTAGATCCCACGTTTTTCAGGCTCTAACTCATCAATAATTTCCATGGCACGGATTTTGGGCGCACCACTTACAGTGCCGGCAGGCATTCCAGCAAAAAACGCCGAAAGTGCGTCTTTGTCATCAGCAAGCTTCCCAATAACGTTTGAAACAATATGCATTACATGGGAGTATCTTTCGATGATAAACTGCTCAGTCGGCTGGACACTCCCCAGTTTGGACACTCTACCAACATCATTGCGGCCTAGATCAAGTAACATAAGATGCTCAGCCAATTCTTTTTTGTCCGCCAACAGTTCAGCCTCAAGTGCTAGGTCTTCACTAGGTGAGGCTCCGCGCGGTCGGGTGCCCGCAATTGGGCGGATAGTCACCTCATTTCCAAACACTCTTACCAAAATTTCTGGGCTAGCTCCGATTACCTGAAACCCTCCAAAATTAAAATAAAACATAAAAGGTGACGGATTGGTCTGACGTAGTGACCGATAAAGCGAAAACGGGGGTAATGGAAAATCCTGAGTCCAGCGTTGTGAAGGAACAACCTGAAAAATGTCGCCAGATCGAATATAGTCTTTGGCTTTTTCGACAGCGGCCAAATATTCTTTTTTTGCAAAATTGGAAACAGGTGGTGATATTTCAACTGCTTCACCTAGGTAGCGAGACACTTGTGGCACTGGGCGTTCAAGATCACGCACCGCATCCATTACGCGTTCCGTTGCCTGCTCATAGGCTTCACGCGCAGGTTGCTGACTATTAAACCAAGCTGGCGAGACAACCGTCACCTCACTTTTGACTCCGTCCAGTACAATGATAACCGATGGCCGCATCATTACCGCATCTGGCAAACCCAGTGGGTCGGGGTTGATATTAGGCAGGTGTTCGACCAAACGGATCATATCGTAACCAAGGTAACCAAAAAAACCAGCAGCAGCCTGTGGTAAATCTTCAGGAAGATCGATCTGGCTTTCCTCAATAAGAGCACGCAAAACTTCAAGTGGTGCATCAGTTTGGGGCTCATAGTTGTCCAGATCAAATTGTGCTTGACGGTTCACTCCACTTTTATTGCCATGACAAGTCCAGATTAGGTCCGGCTTCATACCAATGATGGAGTACCGGCCGCGAACCTCACCGCCCGTCACTGATTCTAGCATAAATGCATTACGCGCCGCGCCAGTCAATTTAAGCATCAAAGACACTGGGGTGTCCAAATCGGCTGCAAGTCGAGTAAATACGATTTGATTTTCGCCACGGCCATACCTGACCTCGAAACTGGAAAATTCTGGTGTCAGGGACATATCTTTAACCTATATACTCAATGTGCAAGAATTATGTATGCACACCTTTAGTGCCGATTAACTTAACGAAAACCTGACGCTGGTTTGAATGTCAATACATTGGCCACGAGAGCAGCCAGAAGCAGTGGTGCGACAATATTATATACGCATTGATTTTGGTCGCAAAGTATGTGACGTTAGCGCTAACAAAAAAAGGTGGAGAACTCGATGAGCCTGCATCCAAAACTGGACGACGTGACACAAAAGATTGTGGAGCGTTCAAAAAAGAGCCGTCACGCCTATCTGGCAAAAATAGGCAAAGCCGCTAAGGATGGTCCACGTCGGGCACATTTGAGCTGTGGCAACCAGGCCCATGCCTATGCGGCTATGGGGGTGGATAAATCTACATTGCTCGAAGAACGTGCGCCCAATATCGGGATCATTACCGCTTATAATGATATGCTCTCCGCGCATCAGCCGTTTGAAACCTATCCCGCACAAATCAAGGAGGCCGCCCGCGCCTTTGGAGCCACCGCTCAAGTCGCGGCAGGTGTGCCTGCTATGTGTGATGGTGTCACCCAGGGGCAGCCAGGCATGGAGTTAAGCCTTTTTTCGCGCGACACCATCGCACTTGCAGCCGCTATTGGCTTGTCCCACAATACATTCGACGCGGCTGTTTTTCTTGGAGTCTGCGATAAGATTGTGCCTGGTTTGGTAATTGCCGCCGCCACCTTTGGCCATTTGCCCGCAATATTTCTACCTGCGGGGCCAATGCCCTCAGGCATCTCTAACGATGAGAAGACCGAAGTGCGCAAACGCTTTGCTGATGGTCAATGTGATCGTGAAGAGCTGATGGCCGCAGAGATGGCCAGCTATCACGGGCCTGGAACCTGTACGTTTTATGGCACAGCCAATTCTAACCAAATGCTGATGGAATTTATGGGCCTGCACCTTCCAGGTGCCAGCTTCGTGCCCCCAAACAGCGATCTGCGTAATGCGCTTAACATTCAGGGCATCAAACAGGTTTTGGCTAATACCGTATTGGGGGAGACCTATTTCCCTACGTCTGAGATTTTAAATGAAAAAGCTTGGGTCAACGGTATTGTTGGTTTGATGGCCACAGGCGGCTCAACCAATCTTGTCCTGCATATACCCGCCATGGCACGCGCTGCAGGGGTAATCCTGGTGCCACAGGATTTTGTTGATATTTCTGCTATCGTGCCACTCTTGGCTAAAGTCTATCCAAATGGCCTTGCCGATGTGAACCATTTCCACGCCGCTGGTGGCCTGCCATATTTGATAATGCAACTTCTGGATGCCGGATTGTTACATGAGGATGTCAAGACCATCATGGGGCCTGGTCTGCGTCATTTCGGCCATCAAGCGGTGCTTGCTGATGGTAAAGTCGGCTACTCAAAAGCCCCCAAAAAAAGCCTGAACCAAAAAATATTACGTCCCGTAGATGACCCGTTTCAAATCAGCGGTGGTTTACAGAATCTTACAGGCAATCTCGGGATGGCAGTTATAAAAATTTCTGCTGTGGCCGAGGATCGACGTTTCATCGAAGCACCAGCAGCAGTGTTTCACAGCCAGGATGCAGTTAAAAAAGCCTTCCAATCAGACGCACTTAACCGCGATGTGATTGTTGTGCTCCGCTATCAAGGCCCTTCGGCCAATGGCATGCCTGAGCTGCACAATCTCACACCATTTTTGGCCATTATACAAGATAGAGGCTTCAAAGTGGCCTTGGTCACTGATGGCCGTATGTCGGGCGCCTCGGGTAAAGTTCCTGCCGCCATTCATCTGTCACCAGAAGCCGCCGCCGGAGGGCCAATTGCTCAAATTCAAGATGGCGATATGCTGCGTCTCAATGCGGTGACTGGAACTCTGGAAACATTGGCTGAAAATTGGCAGGATCGCCATATTATACATCCAGAGCTGTCGGAGAATGAAGAAGGCATGGGACGTGAATTATTCTCTATGTTTCGGCGCACCGCTGGCCCTGCCTCTCAAGGTGCAGGCGTCGTAATATAGGAAAATTAAATGATACATTCAGATTTGATTGCGAAAATTTGCGCAGCTGCTCCCGTTATCCCCGTTTTGACCATCGATCGGGTTGAAGATGCCCAACCCTTAGCCCGCGCCTTGATTGCAGGTGGTTTGCCCGCCTTGGAGATCACCCTGCGCACGGATGCGGCTCTTGAAGCGATTGCCGCCATTGCAGAGGTTGAGGGCGCCATGGTGGGGGTTGGTACATTACTCACTCCTGCGCAGGTCCAAGATGCAAAAGCCGCAGGCGCAATATTCGGTGTTTCACCGGGTGCCACGCCAAGCTTGATCGCAGCGGCGCTCGAGTTTGACTTGGCACTTTTGCCCGGTGCCGCCACAGCCACGGAGGCCATGCGCTTGTTAGAGCAAGGTTTTACCTTTCAGAAATTTTTTCCTGCGGAAGCTGCAGGCGGTGCACTGGCTCTGGGTTCAATGGCGGGGCCTTTGCCACAGATCACCTTTTGCCCAACTGGCGGCGTGACCCCTGAAAATGCGAAAACCTACTTGGCATTGCCCAATACGCTTTGCGTGGGGGGCAGCTGGATTGCACCTAAGGCCCTCGTCGCCACAGGTGCTTGGGATGAGATTACGCAGATTGCCCGTCGTGCCGCTAGTCTGCTTCAATAGCACGCCCAACTCTGCGGCCACTTATCCTATTCACGCATCAATTTTAAGTTAAAGCGTGCCGCTGCTCTCGCCGAGTGAGGTCAACTATTGAGCGCATAGATTTAGTTTATGCCAGCAATCCGATGCGTGTTCATATTTGTCTTACTGCACCGCCAGCTTTGCGATGTGCCAAGCCGTCAATATAGGCCAACACCTCTCAAAAAGCTATTTCTGCCTTGGGATTTGGTTTGCTGGGAACCTTGGATCGAATATCGGCAAGTTTTCTACGCAGAGTTTGCAATATTACTCTCCAAAGCCTTTATTCGAAATTCAATAACCCTAAGCTCAAAGGTATGTCTGTAGCTGTCGATAAGGCCCATAACTTAGCTTCTTAATATAGTAAGTTCTTTCACTCACTGCACTTAAAATGCTCCTCTGGCCTGCGAGGCATCCACAGCATTCTGCATTTGGGGTAGGGGGAATAATATGGGCTTATCCTTCATTAGAACCACTACCGATTTGTTAACGAAGCCGTTAGATTCTTAAAGTCGACAGACGCAGTGACTGTAACGATAATTATTGATTAAAAATACTTTACATATTTAAAAGATCGATTAAAATTTGAATATGTTAAAGCATTTAACAAATACCCAAATATCTCAATATAACGAGAGTGGGTTTATAAGTCCGATTGATGTTTTAACCAAAACAGAGGTTAACTCTTGCATATCGGAAATAGAGTTATTTGAGGCTGAAACAGGGAAGCAAATTGATTTTCCTTATAAGTCACGATCACACCAGATCTTTTCTTGGGCTGATCGGTTGGTACATCATCCGAAAATTCTTGATGCAGTCGAAGATATTATTGGTCCAGATATATTGTGCTATCATGCCACTCTTTGGGTCAAGCCAGCAAAATCTAATTCTTTTGTGCGTTGGCACCAAGATGGTGCGTATTTTTTTCTAGATCCAGCTTTACATGTCACTGCGTGGGTTGCTTTAACGCTGGCTGATGATGAAGCTGGGTGTATGCAGGTAATTCCCGCTACAAACAAAAATCCGTTATTTGACCATAATGATGATATTAATCCAGACAATATGATCCCTCGTGGACAGGGATTAGCTACAGAAATTGATACGTCTGAAGCTGTTAGTATGCCACTGCAAGCTGGACAGATGTCGCTTCACCACACAAAGCTGATCCACGCCTCTTTCAATAATAATCGCGAAGAACGTCGTATTGGTTTTGGAATTAGCTATATTCCCGCCTCTGTAAAAGATATTGGTAAAACTCCCGCGCATGCACTTTTGGTAAGGGGTAAGGATAAATATAAAAATTTCCTCGAAGAAGAACGCCTATCTGCTCCATTAACAAAAAATCAGATGGCCTATCACCTGAAATTGATGCAGCAATTTCGTAAACGCCAAGACGAAGGAGCGTTGCATTCTAAAGCCAGTTTGGGCTGATCTGTAGCCTCACCGCGTTCCTCCCAAATACGGGATTGGCACTTCCCCCAAGGGCTCAGAGTGAAAAGTACTAAAATAGTCCCCTGCGTCTGGGGCCACGGGCTTTTACTGATTGCGTGGTAAGTTCGTTGAGATGGCTTCTTGTTTAGGTATCTATTAAAATAAATGATTTAATTACGGTAGCTATACTAATATCGCTATGTGACTATCGAGTATCTTTAATCAGATATAGAAGTGATCATGCCAGCTGATCGGCCTGCAATTTCGCCTAAACTTAAAGCAGTTAATAATCCATTGCCGGATAAGTAGCCAGAAACATCTGGACCAGATACTCCACAAGCAGCACCGCCACAGGCAAAGATATTATCAAACTTAGATCCGCTAGGCCGGCAGATTTGTGCTGAGTCATTAATTATTAGTCCACCTTGGGTGTGAAACAGAGCACCTGTAACTTTAACGGCATAATAAGGTGGCTTCAGCAGCTTGGATCCATCAAAATCTCGGCCAAATGGATCATTTCCATTACCTGCTGCATAGTTATCACAATCTGTCAGAGTTTCACTCAAGGCAGATAAATCTATCCCAAGTTTATGGGCAAGATCGTTGATACTTTTTGCTTTTATGATTGCCCCACTGGCTTCAGCTTTATTGAAGTCATCAAACCCACGGCCAAATTTTACTAGGCGTTCATCAAAAATATTGAAAGCTATTTGCCCAGCCTGCTCAAGAACTGACACCGCCTGTTCAGAATAGCCACTATGCTCGTTAGAAAAACGGACGCCGTCTTTATTGATCTGAATGCCACCTTCCATCATCAAGGCCCAAGTCACTAAGATGCCATGGGGATGAGCAACCGATCCATGACCTTGGTAACCCGAAAGATGGGTAAGTTCAGCGCCTAGAGCTTTTCCCCATAATACCGCTTCACCTTGATTGCCTGGATGGCCAAAATACAGTGCATCCTTCATTTCGGGGATATATTCTGCGACGAGGTCAGGGTTTGCTCCGAAACCATTACAGGCCATAATGATAGATGCAGCCGCGACTTTCTCTGAAGAGCCATCTGGGCGCACGCAAATTGCGCCTAATGCTTTGCCAGAGTTATCAACAACAATGTCGGTAACCTGAACACCTGTCACAATTGTGATATCTTTTGCAGAAACTGCGGCCTCGAGACGATTGATCAGACCAACGCCAGTTTGTTCAGGCACAGTGTGCATGCGAAGGTTTGTGTGACCTGGATACAGGAAATTATCTAGCACATGAAATGGGATGCCGTAATCATCAGCAAGCCAATCGAGAGTTTTGGGAATTTGCTGAACAATAAGTTGAACATAGGCTGGATCAGCTGTTTTTTTATTTTTTTCCATAATATCAGTATAGAAAATATCTTTACTATCTTGAATAGATTGGTGGTCTTGGGCTTTTGTACCAGCTGCTGGAATTAGGCCAGATGACAATGCAGTTGAGCCTGAAAGCCGTGTTTCACGTTCAGCAACTAAGACAGTAACGCCAGTTTCAGAAGCTGCCAAAGCGGCAGTCAGACCAGCGGCACCACCACCTATGATCAGGCAATCAATTTCAATATCAGCAGAAAACGTGGATGCAACGAGTACGCCTGGCATGTATTATTCGCCTTTAAAAAGTTTTATGGCATCAGAAATGGACATTACTTCTCCAACGGTTGCTAGTGAGGCGATGGAAACATCATGAGTTTCTCTAGAGAAAGCCGCGCAGCCATCTTCCAAAGTGATTGTGTGGAAGTCTCTGACATGGGCATCACGAACCGTTGATGCCACGCCACCGTTGGTTACAATTCCACAAACCATTAAAGTTTTAATACCAGCACGGTTTAAAGCAAAATCGAGACGAGATTGATAAAAGGCTGAATAGGCNACCTTTTCAATAGTAATATCAGCAGGCTGAAGTTCATTAACAAGTGAATGCCCCCAACTTGATGGCATGAAGTCACCTTTNGTTAAAAATGGTCTTAGTTTTTTCAAATGNGTAGAGATGAAAGGCTCGCCNTTCTTACCTNGNACAAGAGTGAATTGTGTGGATACGATCCAGCCACCAGCCTTGCGGACTTCAGCAAGCAGGGGTCCAACTTTTGAAGGTAATGCTGCAATGTCTGGGTTCGAGTTCCCTGACCGTCCATAAGCACCTAGAGGGTCCAAAAAATCATTTTGTAAATCCACAATCAGCACAGCTGTTGTTAACGGATCAAACGAATTTTTAGACATTTTATGTTACCTCTTGTTTCATGATGATATTGCCAAAATCGTCAGTTACGGCATATAAGCTTGGATCAATATATATTGTGGCATCGGGTTGAACTAGTAATGCTGGCCCTGAAATTTTACTACCCTCAGGCAATTTTAGGCGCTCGTATATTGCGGCGTCATACCATATACCATTAGCAAATATTTTTTGTTCTGCGATACGACAGGCTTCAACACTTTCGTTACGTGGACCACTTGCCAACATCTTGACATCTATTTGAGGCCGCTTGCCTATGACTGATAGCCTAAGGTTTAGGATCCGAATGGGGATTTCCTTGAGCAGACGACTATAGGATTTGAGGTAGCTTTTTTCAAAGGCGCCACGGATCACATCAATTGTTATCGCGCGGTCATTTACAATCGGCACGGCCACTGCATGGGTTTGACCGAGGTAGAGCATATCCAATTCAATAATGGTCTCAATAGCTTCAATTTTTGCATTGGTTTGCTGAATAATTCCTTCAGCTGAGCTGGTCATCTCAGCAATCAGTTTCTGCAGGTGATCATCATCAAGGGAATTAAGCATGATATTCAAAGTTTGCACTTCATCATGACGTAAATCAGACATGACACAACCCAGCGCAGAGGTGACCCCTGGATATCGAGGCACAATTGCTGCCGCTAAACCAATATCTTGCATGAGCGCCCCTGCATGTAGCGCACCACCACCACCAAAAGGCATCGCTACAAATAACTTTGGGTCATGTCCACGTTCAATTGAAATTAGGCGGATGGCACCAGCCATTTTGGAATTAGCTACTTTAACAATAGCTTCAGCGGCATCTTCAACCTTCATTCCAAGTGGGGTGGCAATATGCTTTTTTATAGCCATTACTGCTGCGTCCCGATCAAGGACAGTTAATTTATTACCAATAGGTTTGCGGGCATCAATGCGTCCCAGCACCAGGTTTGCATCAGTTACTGTGGGACGATCATTTCCAAAGCCGTAACAAACAGGTCCAGGATCAGAGCCAGCGCTGTCAGGCCCAATCTCAAGTAACCCAGTCTCATCAATATGAGCAATCGAGCCACCACCTGCACCAATGGTCGACATTTCAATCATAGGTGTCCTGATGACCATACCAAAGTCGATACTAGCCTGTGAAGTCAGTATATTCTTGCCATCAGCAACCAGTGACACATCAAAAGAAGTACCACCCATATCGCAAGTAATAACATTTAAGAATCCAGCTGCGTTCGCAATTTGACGTGCCGCCACCACGCCAGCTGCAGGACCAGAAAGGGCAGTTCGCACTGGGAATGCCTTTGCTGCATCAACTGACATAATGCCACCGTTAGACTGCACGATTAGGATTTCAGAATCGGAATTTTCATTAGCAATGCGATCCTCTAGGCGGGCTAAATAATTCGCCACAACAGGCTGAAGATAAGCATTTAAGCTGGCGGTAGAACAACGTTCAAACTCTCTAATTTCGGGCAAAATTTCTGTCGCCACGCTCACGTAATTATTCGGCCAAACCTGCCGCAAAATTTTTGCAGCTTTTGCCTCATTATTTTTATTAGCGTAGCCATTGATAAAAAATAGGCAAACAGACTCGCAGCCTTGCTCGATCAAATTTTTTGCTGCAGCTTCAATGGAAGCAGGATCAATTTCTTTGGCTACAGTGCCGTCAGCTAAAGTACGTTCAGGGACCTCAAGTCTACATTTGCGTTCAATTACAGGGGTGAATTGCCCCCACAATCCCCAAGTGCTAGGGCGATCGCGGCGGCGCATTTCAAGCACATCACGAAAACCTTCCGTAGTGATAATCCCAGCCTTTGCGCCTTTGCGTTCAAGCAGAGCGTTGGTTGCCACGGTTGTTCCATGGATAATCGTAGAAACTGAGCTTAAATCGCGATTGGTTGCCGCCATAATACCACTTAAAAATCCACTGGATTGGTCACCTTTAGTGGATGGCACTTTTTCAACATGCACTTCACCCAATACTTCATCAAGTGATAGGATATCAGTGAAGGTGCCTCCAACATCTACGCCAATTACGATTGATTTTCTCATTTACTTTCCTTGGAGATATAACCTTGGGCCATGTCATTATCTATAAGATGTTGAAGTCGGTCCGCAGGTTTTCCATAACCGCCACCACCGGGGGTTTCTAGCCTAACCTTTTGGCCTTTACGAAGCTTGATACCTGTTATTTTTGACACTAATGGAGGCGATTTCTTATTGTTTATAGCGTCGTCATCGTCACTGTCATAATAGAACTTATTCACCGCTCCAGGGCCGCCATTAACTACCCCTGGCGGTGGAAATTTACCGCGTTCACCAAATAGGAAAGCCGTTGCGCTTTTTTCCAGCAATTCGATCTCATAAATAGCACCTAAGCCGCCACGATGCTTTCCAGCACCACCAGAATCAGGCCTGAGCGCCCACTGGGTGAAGGCAACAGGGTAGGCTGCTTCAAGAATTTCTAGAGGTGGGATCGTCGCCGTTGAAATAGGCGCATTTCCGTGATTGAGGCCGTCACCTTCAGGATGACCACCGTGACCACCCCCAAAGAACGAAAACATTACCCAGCGACTACCATTTTTGCGATGGCCTGCAATTGAGAGCGCATTAATCGTACCGTATGCACAGCCATTTACCCGTTCGGGCGCAATATGTTCAAATGCTTGAAACAAAACATCAATTAATCTGAGGATAGTTTCGGTGTAACCTCCTACGGGCTTGGGAGCCCTGACGCTTAAAAAGCTATCTTCGGGAATAATGAAATCAACAGGCTGCAAAACCCCTGCGTTTGCAGGCACATCTGTAAAAATATGTTTAAGGGCAACATAGCTCGCTGCAATAGTCGTTGACCGAGAAATGTTCACGGGACCCGCACAAGCAGGGCTGGACCGACTAAAATCTATAATAAGCCGTTCATCTTCAATGGTCATATCAACGGCGAGCCTAAGGGCAACGTCGTTAACACCATCATTGTCAAGAAAGTCTTCAACCGAAATCGTTCCATTTGGTAATGCGGATAAATGGTCACGCATCATACGGTCAGCTCGCATTTTTAACAGACTGAGGGCTTTTTTAATATTATCCTCACCATAATGGTCGAGCAGGTCGTTAAGCCGCTGCTTGCCTAAGTCTAAGGCATTGATTTGTCCATTCATATCGCCATATAGCGAGTTTGGTAGCCGTGAATTTGAAGACAGAATATCAACAATATCAGAGTTCAAGATACCCGCTGAGAAGAGCTTTACTGGTGGGATTAGCATTCCCTCTTGAAAGCACTCAGTGGCTTCTGGGTTGTAATTTCCCGGCACATTACCACCAACATCATGCCAGTGACCAACTGAAGCAAGGTAACAAAAAACTTCCCCATTTCGGTAAATTGGCTTTACTAACCTGAAGTCTGATAAATGAGTACCACCATCATAAGGATCGTTAAAAATAAAAACATCGCCATCTTCCAGACCACCATCACGAGCAACTTTATCGATAACCGCTTTCACAGCAAACGCCATGACACCAACAAAGATTGGCAATCCTGACTTTCCTT
>JGI20156J14371_10002513_pt1 | contig 14315 bp, 13 predicted proteins | sample COG_06_FD_14371 | JGI IMG/M metagenome (IMG submission 14371)
CCAAGATGCGATCCGCGTTGCGAATCGTAGACAATCGATGGGCCACCAACAAAGATGTTCTTCCTTCTGTTATCCGGTCGTTGCGCGTTGAATAAGCAATTCACTCTCTGAATCTATGCTTGACGTAGCCTCATCCAACACAAGGATGGTGGGTGAAATAACATACGCTCTCATAAAGGCAATCAGTTGCCGCTGGCCTACCGACAACATCGCACCCCGCTCTCGCACATTTTGGTTCCAACCTTCCGGCAGTTGCCGAATGAATTCATCCGCCCCCACGGCCACAGCAGCAGCCTCTAATTCGGGCTCTTTAACCTCCGCGTCGTAGAGCGTAACATTGTTTCGTAGGCTATCGGAAAAGAGAAACACATCCTGCAATACGATTCCAATGTGTTTTCTCAAGCTTTCAAGTGGAATGGTAGCAATGTCCCTTCCGTCGATGCGAATCGTTCCTCGTTGATGCTCATAAAACCTACTTAAGAGGTTAATAATGGTTGATTTTCCGGCGCCTGTTGGGCCCACAAAAGCAATGGTTTCACCGGGGCGAATATGAAAAGACACGTCCTGCAAGACCCATTCTTCATCTTGATAAGCAAACCACACACCGTCAAATTCAATTTCACCGCGTGAATCATCAAAAGGAACTGTCGCTGAATCCTCAATCCGATCGTCTTTGGCCAAAAGCTTGAAGACGCGATCCGAATTGACAATGCCCATTTGCAAGACGTTGAACCGATCAGCCAATTGGCGAATGGGGCGGTACAACATAAACACATAGAGGATGAACTGGAGTAAAATTCCCAGGGTCATGCGTTCGACGAGTACATCCTGCATCCCCCACCAAAGAAGCAGACCAATGCTGGTTGCGGACAGCAACTCCACCAAAGGGAAGAAGACACTAAAGGCCCATACTGAGCGGATATTCGCATCTCGGTGAGTCGCATTGATCTCCTCAAATTCTATCGCCTCCTTTCGTTCCCGGCCGAACACTTGCACAATGTGCATACCTGTCACATGCTCTTGGACAAATTCATTCATCCGAGACACTTGATTCCGGACGTCTACAAATGCTTTTTTGATCACCTTTTGAAAAACCCTCGTGGCGAGTAACAGCACGGGAATGGGAAGCAAGACAATCAGGGTTAGCTGCCAGTCGACCCACAGCATCGTGCCGATGACCACAAGCAAGGCTAACAAGTCACCAATGGCATTCAGAATTCCATTCGAAAAAACATCAGCAATGCCATCTACATCACTGACGTGACGGGTCACCAAGGTACCGACAGGGGTCTGATCAAAGTACCGCAATCGAAACCGAGCGATGTGCCGAAATAACTTGGAGCGTAAGTCGAGGCTCACNGATTGAGCCACCCAATTGGCCAAGTAGGTCACACGAAATTGCAACAGTGCTTCCACAACAAGCATCGCAACCACACCGAGAAATACCCGAAGCAGAGCTCCGCATCACCCTGGGGAATGGCATCATCAACCGCCACTCGAATCAAAGCCGGCCTGATCCAAACCAAGCTCGACAGCACCAACACCAGTATGCCCGTCAACGTGAATCGGGCGCGGTAAGGACGCACTTGTTCCAAAATTTTGCGAAGGGTGGCACCGTCAAATATTCGACCGGTCACATCCTTCTTTTGCTCATTTGGCATGGTCTGCAGCTTTCATAAACCCCTTGGTTTTCAATCTATTAAAGTCAGGATAAATCACCTCGTTGAGGTACAGACCTGCACCCGGAGCAGAAGCACCGGCCTCAGAACGTTCTCCTTGCTCTATTACCTTCAAAACATCCTGTGGGTTCATCCTGCCCTGCCCTACTTCAAATAAAGTACCCATAATGGCCCGAACCATATTGCGTAAAAAGCGGTCGGCACGAATTTCAAAGGTCCATTGTTCACCTTTCACGTCCTCTCGCAATTCGGCAAAGCGCACATCACACACCGTCGTTTTTTGATCTGATCCGGCTTTACAAAAAGCAGCGAAATCTTCTTTTCGGACAAGAAACTTTGTCGCTTCTTGCATGGCCGCAAAATTCGTTTGCCGCATGATTCGAACTGATCGCCCCTCAAGAAATGGATCCTTATACGTGTGCATTCTGTACAGATACCCTCGTTCTACCGCATCAAATCGAGCATGCGCGGTATTTGACACTTCCGTTATGCGATGAATGGCAATGGAAACCGGTAACATTCCGTTCAATTTCCAAGCGGCCTCTGTCCAATCCCGGTACTGTTTGGATTTTGGAGAATCTTCAGGCCAATCAGCATGCGCCACATAATAGGCTGCGTGCACCCCCGTATCTGTTCTCCCGCACCCCATGATGGGCACGGGTACACCAACAAAGAGGGCAAGTTGAGCCTCAATAACTTCCTGAACTGTTAATGCATTCGGCTGCTTCTGCCATCCATGGAAAGGCGATCCATCGTAAGAAAGTTCAATGAAGACCCTCATAGAGAAAGGCGAATCTGAGGATCAAGCCCAAGATGCAATCTTCTCGCTTTTGTAGGCTCCAGCGAACAGCTTGTCTTTGACCGTTGAAAACGTTTCAATCGTATACCTCACATCCTCCAATGTGTGGACCGCTGTCGGAATCAATCGCAGCATGATGGTATCCTTGGGAACCACCGGGTAAACCACAATGGAGCAGAAGATTCCGTAATTCTCGCGCAAATCCAATGTGAGGTTGGTCGCTTCACCCAAGCCGCCTGAAAGGAAAACAGGTGTAACGCACGAATTCGTAACCCCCAAGTTAAATCCTGCTTCGCGCAACCCCGATTGCAAAGCATTGGCAATCTCCCAGAGATTGGCCTTGTGCTCTGGCTGCGTGCGCAGCATCTCGAGTCGCTTCTGGGCTCCGAGTACAATCGGCATGGGCAAGGATTTCGCAAAGGTCTGAGAACGCATGTTGTACCGCAGGTAGTCAATGACGTCTTCATCTCCAGCGACAAAGGCGCCGATGGTCGCCATGGACTTCGCAAACGTTCCAAAATAGACGTCAATTTCATCTTGAACGCCTTGCATCTCCAGCACCCCGTCCCGATTCTCCGATGGTTCCAAAACCATGGGCATCATCTACGAAGAGACGGAATCCGTATTGCTCCTTGAACGCACAGATGTCTTTGAGGGCACCCTGGTCACCCGCCATACCAAACACACCCTCTGTCACAACCAAAATCCCTCCACCAGAGCGATCACAGAGCGCTTTCGCTCGGTCCAGTTGCTTTACAAACGACGTCATGTCATTGTGTTGGTAAACGAATCGCTTTCCCTGGTGCAATCGGACACCATCTACCATGCAGGCATGAGACTCTGAATCGTATACGATGACATCGTGCCGGGACACCAGCGCTTCAATTGCGGATTGACAGCCTTGGTAACCGTAGTTCAAAAGAAATGCGTCTTCCTTTTGCATGAAGTCGGCTAGTTGCGATTCAAGCAACTCATGCTGTGCCGTTTGACCTGACATCATTCGAGCACCCATGGGATACCCCATGCCCCAGTCAGCAGCGGCTTGAGCGTCCACCTTTCGAATTTCAGGGTGATTTGCGAGTCCCAAGTAATTGTTCACGGACCAAACCAATACGTCCTTGCCTCGGAACGTCATGCGATTGGAAATTTCTCCTTCTAGTTTGGGGAAGGTGAAATACCCATGACTCTCCCGTGCGTGCTGGCCCAAAGGGCCACGGTCGTTGCGAATGCGATCGAATATATCCAAAGTGAATCGGTGTTTAAAGGGCAAACTTACTATGCCTTTCTCAGTTATGGCACATTTTCGGTGGACAAAGCGTCAATGTTTGAACATTGCGCCTTTCGATTTCTATCAAACATCCAAGTTTTCCAAAATTGCAGCACTCAGCAATAAAAAATCAACGCGGGCAGTTACCTTCGCGTCACCATGAATCACGCTTGTAAAAAATTCGCAGCAGGGCCTTTCACTTTGGTGGGTTTTACCCTCCTTATTTTGGCGGGCCTTTCCAATTCGGGATGCAGTGAATACAATAAGATAATGAAGAGCACCGATTTGGATTACAAATACGAGCGTGCACTCGGATTTCTAGATTCCAACAAATGCTATGGTGCTTTGCCGATTTTGGAAGAAGTGGTGAGTCTAAGCCGAGGCACAGAGCAATCCATTGATGCCCAGTACCATTTTGCTGAAGCTCACCGGTGTGTCGGAGACAATTACTTAGCACGCTACTATTTCAAAAGCTTTGCAAAAACCTTTCCCAACGATCCACGGGCAGAGCAAGCGCAATTTGAAAGCGCCATGTGCAGTTACCGATTGAGCCCCAAACCNTCGCTGGACCAAATGGAAACCGAACAAGCCATTGAGGAATTTCAACTCTTCATGGACCGCTATCCTGNGAGTGCTTACAGAGACTCGTGCCAAAGCATGGTCGATGGNCTTAGACGGAAACTTGAAATCAAGTCGTTCGAATCCGCCCACTTGTATTACCATACTGGAAAATACAAAAGCGCTGTGATTGCTTTTGAAAACGCCATGAAGGAATACCCTGATACCCCGTTTCGCGAGAAAATGCAGTGGCTCATCGTAGATAGTTACTTTAAATACGCCCAATTGAGCACGGACAGAAGGAAATTGGAACGATATAACGATACCATTGAAGCTTTTCTTACCTTCGTGGCCCGTTTCCCGGAAAGTCAGTACATGGAGCTCGCACAAGCCGTGCATGAAAAAAGCATCTATGCCATTGACAACCTCACGGCTAATCAAACCATTGAATGACCATGAATTTCAAATCCATCAAGGCTGACAAGAGCACGGAAACCCGTGACAATCACGAACTTGAATCACAAGGAACTGGCAACTTGTTCGAGACCATTGTGATCCTCAGCAGCCGAAGCAACCAACTGGCACTGGAGATGAAGCAAGAGTTGAACGCGAAGCTTGAAGAATTCATCACACCCACTGATTCGTTGGAAGAAGTATTCGAAAACCGAGAGCAAATCGAAATCTCAAAATTTTATGAGCGTCTGCCCAAGCCACACAGCATTGCTGTTGCAGAACTGGGACAGGACTTAATCGGGGTCAACGATGCGAAGCTGGATGACGAAGGCATTGAGAGCCTCGAAGTCACCCCAGAACAGGCCTAACCAACCAGGCGGAAAAACACCCGCCATGTTGCATAATCGACGCATTTTATTGGGAATTACGGGCAGCATCGCTGCCTACAAATCTGCCTTGCTTGCGCGTGAGTTGCAAAGGCGGGGTGCGGAGGTGCGTGTCGTCATGACACCTGTTGCGACCGAGTTTATTACGCCGCTGACGTTGGCTACTTTAACAGGGCACAGGGTATACAGCGATTTTACGGAAGACAAGAACAAGGGCTTATGGACCAACCACGTTGAGCTGGGGCTCTGGGCAGATGTATTCCTCATCGCACCAGCGACCGCGCAAACCTTGAGTAGTATGGTTGCGGGGGCGGGAGATAATTTCCTGCTCGCCGTTCACCTCAGCAGTCGCTGCCCCGTGATTGTAGCCCCCGCGATGGATTTGGACATGTTTCAACATCCCGCCACCCAAGAAAACTTAGGTGCACTTCGATCAAGAGAAATATCGATTATCGAACCCGATTCAGGTCCTCTCGCTTCAGGATTGGACGGCAAAGGCCGAATGGCCGAGCCGAATGACATCGCGGATGCGCTCGATTCCTGGTTTGCTGATCGATCGCCGCTCCAAGGAAAACGCGTGCTCGTGACCGCAGGTCCCACACACGAGCCCATTGATGCCGTCCGGTTCATTGGAAATCGCAGCTCCGGAAAAATGGGGTATGCTTTGGCTGCAGCATTTGCAAAAGCCGGAGCAACGGTAAAACTGATCACAGGCCCTACACAATTAACCCCACCTGCGAACGTTCAAGAAGTCGTGCACGTCCAAACTGCGCAGGAAATGTTCGATGAAGCCATTGCCAGTTTTGAAAAGGTTGACATTGCCGTGGCCACAGCCGCTGTAGCAGATGCTCGGCCCATCAATCCTAGCGAAAACAAACTGCGCAAAAACGAATTACCTGATGCGATCTCGTTGGAATCAACGCCTGACACGCTTGCCGCTTTCGGAGCAAACAAACATCCTGGGCAGTTCGTCGTCGGATTTGCATTGGAAACGGATGAAGGACGAGGCAGTGCCCAGGAAAAGCTGAAGCGTAAAAAGGCCGATATGATCGTCCTCAATACAACAGCTGATCAGGGGGCTGGATTTGGAACAGATACGAATAAGATAACCATCTTCGAAAAAGACGGCAAAACCCATAATTTTGAACTCAAGTCCAAGGCAGAGGTCGCCCAAGACATCGTTGATACCGTAATGAACTCTTTGCAACCATGATTTCACTCCACGCAATTCGTTCTGGCGCCCTGTTCGGGTTGACAGCGCTTCTCTTCACACCCATAGGCCTCGCCCAAGAATTGAATTGCCGGGTCCAAATCATCGCACCCCAGATATCCAATGTAGAAGCTTCCATCTTTGAGTCATTGGAAGATAACATCCAGGAGTTCATGAACGGTCGGCGTTGGACCAACGACGAATTTACCTTCGATGAACGAATCGAGTGCACCTTGCAAATAACCATTTCAGAAGCACCAAGCCCCACTTCCTTTCGAGGCAACATTCAAGTTCAGAGTTCAAGACCTGTGTTCAACAGCGACTACAATTCCGCCCTCTTGTTGGTGAACGATGGTAATTTTGAAATCGCTTGGGACGGCAGCAGTAACATTCAGTTCACGCCCGGCCAGTTCCGTGATAACCTCTCTTCCATTTTGGCGTACTACGCTTACATGATCCTTGGAATGGATTATGACAGCATGGCCCTTGAAGCAGGGACACCACACTATCTTCAGGCCCAAACCATTGTAGCCAACGCCCAGAATTCAGGACCATCTGGCTGGAAGGCAAGCCAGGGACAACAGAATCGGTATTGGTTGGTTGAGAATATGCTCTCACAAACCTTTCGTCCCGTGCGAAATTGCCTTTACTATTACCACCGAATGGGGTTAGATCAATTGTTTGATGATGTGGAACGCGGACGGCTTGCTATGGCTGATGCGCTCATCGAAATGCGCCAAACCCATCGGATCAGGCCTTCATCATACAATCTCCAGCTATTCTTCTTGGCCAAATCTGATGAGATTCTGAAAGTCTTCGGTCCAGCCCCAAACGCAGAAAAAACGCGCCTGCTTCCTGTTTTGAAGCAAATGGATCCCGGTAACATTTCCAAATACGACAGCATTCTCGGGTAATCCCCTCCCTTCTCATGCTCAAAAAGCTGAAAATTCGGAATTACGCCTTGATCGAATCCTTGGATTTGGATTTAAACACGGGCATGACTGCGATGACGGGTGAAACCGGATCCGGCAAGTCCATTGTACTTGGAGCCTTGGGACTGTTGCTCGGCCATCGAAGCGAGAGCAGCGCTTTACGGAATTCGACAGACCGATGCACGGTTGAAGGAATCTTCACTCCTCCACGATCCGCCCAAGACTGGCTCGCCGCCAGTGAATTAGATGTTTGGGAGGAGTTGATCATCCGAAGGGAGATTACACCTCAAGGAAGAAGCAGGGCCTTTATCAATGACACCCCGGTGAAAGCCCATGATTTGCAAGCATTGGGAGCACTCTTAGTGGATTTACACGGACAAGATGGTACCCGGTTGCTTCTGCAGCGCGAGTACCAATTAGCTTGGATCGACACCCACGCCAAAACATGGAGCACCTTGCGGCTTACCAGCAATCGTTTAGGGAATTTGTATTGGCACAGTCCGACCTTGCCAAACTGGAGCTAGAGCGATCAAAGCCACAAACAGATTTAGATTACATCCACTATCAATTGAGGGAACTCGAATCTCTCGAGCTACGCAGCAAAGATTGGGATGCCCTGTTGACCGAGAAAGAGCTGCTTGAGAATAGCACGGACATTCGCACCACGCTCCATGAAGCTTGGTCGGCCCTGGCTGAAGGCGCATCAGATTCAAGCCCATTGGAGCGATTGCAATGGTCCCTGAAGTCTTTGAGCAAAGTGACCTCGATGTCCCGACTTTATGAGTCCCTGCAAGCCCGGTTGCAATCAGTCACCATTGAGTTGCAAGACATTGCTGACGAAATGGAGTCTCAAAGTGATGCCATCGAGTCCAATCCACAGCGATTGGCACAACTCGAAGCTTGGCACAATGAACTACAGCGCATTTTGCACAAGCACAATGCTCCCGATGCTAAAACGCTGATGGCATTGGAAACGAGTCTTCAAGCTTCCATTGAAGCTGCCAGCAACATCGATGCCGCGCACAGCCAAGCCCAAGAGCACTTGGAGACATGCCGAAAAAGAACATTGAAATTGGGCCATGAACTCATGGAGCGCCGTGTTCTTGCAGCAAAACAGCTGAGCACACAAATAGAAGGTGCACTTCAACTGTTGAGTATTCCCAAGGCTCGACTCGATTTTGATTGGAACTTGGCTCCAGAACCTGACGCCTGGGGCATTGAAGAGCTGCAGGTGCTGTTTTCTGCCAACCCCGGACAACCTCCCCTCCCACTTCAGAAGGTAGCTTCAGGAGGCGAAAAAAGCCGTTTGATGCTCGCCATCAAAGCCACTGGACAAGCCACTCAGCCCATTCCTGTTATTGTTCTTGATGAAATTGATACCGGAGTCAGTGGGAGAGTCGCAGAAGAAATGGCGAAGTTGATGGCCACCATGGCCGAGCAACAACAAGTAATCTCCGTTACTCATTTGCCACAAGTCGCGGCTTTGGCAGCCCACCACATTCGGGTATCGAAGTCCTCGAATGACAGCACCACTTCAACGGATGTCCAATTGCTTTCTTCTGCAGAACGCATTCAAGAAATCGCCGCCATGCTAAGCGGTTCCGAAATTAGTGAGGCCGCCATAACCAATGCACAGGCGCTGCTGAAAAGCCACTAAGGGTGCTTCGTTTTTAGAATCGCCAGTCTAAACTGATCGATGGCAAAAACGGCAGTTGGTTGACCCGATCGCCGGTGATCCGATTCACGTAAAACACATTCTCGCGGCTGTAAACGTTCGTCGCTCCGGCTGAAAAGTCTACGGTCTGGCCGTTGCTAAACTTAAACTCCCTTCGAACACTCAAATCCAACCTGTGATAGGCTGGGAGTCGCCCCTCATTAAGGGGAGCAAATTGAATGCCTAATTCTGAGTTGTTCGCCACCACGTAATCCGTCGAAATGCCATCAACAACGCTCGGTGGTTGATAGAAGCCCTGGGTCTGGGTGAAGGGCAAACCGGAGCCCAGGTTCCAGCGAGCGCTTACTTCCCAATCTTGGTCCCTCCCAATTCCCTGGGAGACGACCAAATTCACGTTATGACGGCGATCAAAAACGGGGTCGTACCATCGGATACCGTCCCACCGGTCGACATTCCCATATCCGTAAACCAACCAAACATAGCTCGAACGCTCTTCGTACTTCAGCACTACATCCGCGCCGTAGGCAATGCCCGTTTCGACAATAAAGTCCTTGCGCAAGGCTTCCGGAATCTCCTTATTCTGAGCATTGTCCTCGAACAATTTATTCCGATTGGCATTGGTTAATTGACTAAAATTCTTGAAATATCCCTCTACATTCAGGTTGAGGCGTTCAGTCAAATCAAATTCAAAGCCTGAAATCACATGTTCTGCGGTTTGCAGTGAATGATTGATTTCTCTCACCACGCCGCTGGATGTCAATAAATTTCGCTGGAGGTTCTGTGGACCCGATAAAAACCCGTAAAACAAATTCACAACATCCCGATCAGAATTGGAACTGATCACGTTTTGCGAATACAATCCCGCTGCAAGCTTCAACCGAAGCCGTTCACTTGCTTTGTACTTTATTCCAATTCGGGGTTCAGGTCGGAAGCGTGCGAGTGAACTGAAATACTGCATTCGCATGCTTGGATTGATGATCCAATCTCCTCGGTTCATCCGGTAATCGACATATCCCGCAAATTCAGTGGTATTCTCGTCTTGACCAATTTGCACGCCAATCGCGTTGAAGGTTTCGAACACCGTTTGCATGCCAACGACCTCCAATCCGTATTCTACGGCATCCTCCCCTAGCACGTATTTAAAATCCAATCCGAAATTGAATCCATTGACACTGCTGAATCGATCCGGCAACTCGTCTTCTCTTAATCGGATTTCATAATCACTCGCCGCAAAATGACCACTCATCAGAATAGCGGATCCACTCGGAACAATCGTAAAGTTGCCTCCTGCGCCATAATTATTCCAACGCAATTCAGAAAGTGATTGGTAACTAACCATATCATTAAAGTTGAAACCAAAAAGGCTCAACTTGGAACCGTTCCCACTGCCGAAAGATATTTTACCATACGCATCCGTAAAGTTGAAAGGGAGTCCTTCCCCATCGTTATTAATGTAATCGTACAGAACCTTAGATGTTTGTTCTAAGTAGCTGTGCTTCAGCGATAGGATGTAAGAAATTCCGGCACCCGACTCATTTAGTTTTTTGAGTGGACCTTCGATGGTCAATTTGGCTCCAAATGGACTCGCACCCACGCGACCCTCGGTTTTGAGTTTGTTGCCATCGCGGGTTTTGATGTCCATTATCGATGAGATACGCCCCCCAAATTTGGCGCCAAAACCACCCGTGTAAACATCCGCATTGGCAATGACATCTGAATCAAAAACGCTGAACAAGCCAATGCTGTGAAACGCATTGTAAATGATCATACCGTCCAATAAAACTTTATTCTGAATGGGAGATCCCCCCCGAATGTAAAGCTGCCCTCCTTGGTCCCCTGTGCTAATAAACCCAGGCAATACCTGCAATGCTTGCACTAAATCTGGCTGACCACCAAAACTGGGGATTTTCTTCAGGTCACTAGGTCGAATGGTCTCAACCGACATGTTGACTCGGGTCGTTTGTTCCTCCCGGTCTGCATTAACTTCAGCACTTCCCAATTGAATCACATTCTCTGCGAGCAAGAAATTGCGGGACAGTATTTTTCCATCGATTAATTCAACCTTTTCGCTGACCCCCTCAAACTCCATGCTGGAAACCACCAACGTGTATGATCCTGCAGGGATACGGCTCAAGCTGTAGAATCCTTCGATATCAGAAATCACTCCAAAGCTCGTCCCCTCCAGTGAGACGCTTGCAAACATCACCGGCTCGCCAGTGTCTTTACTCCTCAGAAACCCCTTGACTGTCGCTTGGCCCCAAACCATTAAAGGCACGAACATCAAAGGCAACAACCCCAAACGACGAATCAAATCTTGCATGAATGCGAATTTACAGCATTCACGTGTAGAATGGACGAGCATCTTTTGAATTCTATCGTCAAGTTGCTCGGAACTCATCCGCTCTCTCAGCCGGTCCACTGCGAGCGGAAAAGAGAACGGTGTCGGATGAGTTGGGAATGCCACTATTCTAGCCTTGACCTTCATGCGCTCGAGCACTTTGCGCAGTCGCTTCCATTCCATCTGTTGATCCAAAAGTTCATCGTACGCTTGGCGCAGAAGCAGGTTGTCCGCATCAAAATCATTGAAAACGTCAAACAAAAGTCCCGAATGAGATTGAAGGTGTTGGACACCTTGCCGTTTCCCAGGAAATCCTTGGAAGGCCAATCCGGAAATCACAGCGATATCTCTGAACCTTCGTTTTGCCAATTCTGCAGCATTCACACCGGATTGCAAATCGTCCATTAACCCCTGTGTGTCAAGTAAGTTTAGCGATTCTACTTCACTCGCTTGCAGCGGAACATCGGAGAGTAATTCAAACCCATAATCATTGCAAGCTATGGAGATAGAAAGGGGACGACTCGCGCACCAGCGATGAGCGAAAAGCATGCCAATGGCTTCATGGACCGCTCGTCCCTCGAATGGAAAAACACACAGGTGATGACCGTCCTCTGTCTCAAATTGCTCAATTAGGATTTCGTCTCTGCGCGGAATCCGGCTCATTTCATGCTGCAAATCGAGCAAAGGACCGACCCGACTCATCTCAGGAGATCGGATATGACCTTGGCTGTAAGCATCCAGTTCATCGCGAATAGCGTGGCCCAGCTCCGAAGAAAGAGAGAGTTTACCCCCGAGGTATACCGGTATCCGGCCCTTCGGTTTTTTGCTCCTGCGCACATGAACAGCTCCCTCTTTCAATCGCACAAACTCTAAACTCAATCCTGCAAACCAAAATGTATCCCCAGGCTCCATGCTCGCTACAAAATACTCTTCAACGTGGCCAATAAATCCTCCTCGTGCCCATTTCACCTTAATCATTTGATCCGAAACGATGGTACCAATGCTCATCCGGTGCCTCCGGGCAAGGCGACGATCCCGCATGACGTATTTGCCTTCTTCTCCATCCCAATCAACGCGGCGGTAATCGCCATAAGCTTCCAACGCGGGGCCCCCATCTCGAATGAACCGCAAGCACCAGTGCCACTCTACCTCATCCATCTCCGCGAACGCATGGGTTCCTTTGATGGCCTTCCACACCGTCTCAGCAGAAAACCCATCGCCGACTGCAAGGGTGCATAAAAATTGAATCAGCACATCAAACGACCGAATAATAGGCTCACGTGGCTCGATTCGATTGTGCAGCATCGCATCTCTCAAGGCACTGGACTCAATTAATTCCAATCCATGAGTTGGCAGGAAATAAATTCGACTGGTTGCGCCGGGCTGGTGCCCCGATCGACCGGCACGCTGCATAAACCTCGCAACTCCCTTAGGCCCCCCAATTTGAACGATGGCTTCCACCGGACGAAAATCCACTCCTAAATCAGTGAACTCGTGCACACCACGGCCTTGAGCTGACCCTGGTGCAATGCTTCTTCAACCCAATTCCTCAATTCCTTCGCTATGGAACTGTGGTGCAACGCAAGCACTCCTGATAATTCCGGTGCGATTTCCAGTAATTTTTGATACCAGATTTCCGATTGTGCTCGGGTATTGGTAAAAATCAATGTGCTCGAATGAGATTGAATGACGTCTACCACATCATGAGCCAGTTTCACCCCGATATGGCCCGCCCAAGGCAAACGCTCAAATTGCTTGGGCATTAGCGAAAGGACTTCGGTACGTTTGACTTCGGTGCTCTGGATCAACGCACCCGATCGATGGGGCCCAATCAAAACCTTCATCGCCTCCTCCAAGTTTCCCATTGTCGCGGAAATTCCCCAAATCCGGTATTCGGGAGCGCATGTGCGAAAGAAGGCCGAAGCCAATTCAACCTGTGTTCCGCGCTTCGTCCCCATCAGCTCGTGCCATTCATCCACCACCATCAACTTCAATCCCTCAAACCGCTGGACTGAACCAGTCATCGCCAGCATCACATGCAGTGATTCGGGGGTCGTGACCAAAATCTGTGGCCATTTCTTTCGCTGAGCTGCTTTTTCTTTACTCGATGTATCACCGGTTCGAATACCCACCTGCCAATTCAATCCAACTCCTTCTACGAGCCGCTCTGCACTCATTTGAATTTCCTTGGTTAGAGCGCGAATTGGGGCAATCCAAATGACCTGAAGCCCCTTCACTTCTCGCCCTGCAAGCTGCTCATTGAGGGCTGCATTGATAACACCACCCAAGCCGGCATACGTCTTTCCTGAACCTGTAGCAGCTTGAATCAGGATTTCTTGATTCCGCTCGAATGCATCCCATGCTGCCAATTGAAATGCATGGGGAATCCAAGACCGTTGGGTAAACCACAGCTCAACAGATTCTTTCATTGCTCACTTGTCTTGCGGCGGATGCACATTATCTTCGGCATGTTATTTGGTAATCCCATTGGTATGAAAGCATTACAATTTACACTCCTGGTTGGTTTCATGGTCCTCCAACCTTTTACGTCTTTCGGTCAACGCTACGGCGACGAAGATGAGGCTCCGCTGATTCCACAAGAGGACTTTGACGAGCTCCTAATGTGGATGGTAGATGGGAAATACGAAAAAGTATTGTACAAGGCCATTCGCTACACGGAAGATGACGAAACCAAAAAGGAGCCGGTTCCTTACGTCTTTATGTCGATGGCATTTTTCAAGATTTCTGAATCCAGTGATGCCGAATTATTGCTGAAATACAGTAAAGCCCTTAAAGATGCCTTAAAGTACGCATCGAAGTTTGTGAAGAAAGACAAGGAACGAGAATACATTGACGAGTACACCGACTACTTCAATGATTTACGCCGCGCCACCATGAATCAAGCGGAAATCTATGTAGACGAGGAGAAGTTCACCAAGGCCAAGTCCTACTACAAATACCTTTGGACCTTGGATCAAGAGGACCCCGGTGCTTGGCTAATGTACGGCACCGTGATGT
>JGI20156J14371_10002514_pt1 | contig 14312 bp, 17 predicted proteins | sample COG_06_FD_14371 | JGI IMG/M metagenome (IMG submission 14371)
TCGTTACCCTTTTTAACTTCCTAAAAATTGTATTGGTTTATTCTAAATTTAAGATTCATCCCTTTGGAATAAAATCCATCTGGGTTTTATTATTAATTCTGATATTATACGGAGTTTTCTTCAACATCAATTTGGATTTCCACCCCATACTTACGGTTACAATCAAGGCTACTCTAGCGGGTGCCTTATACTTGGGGGTGAGTTATTTTTTAGGTTTATCTGAAGAAGTAAACCGAGTGATTGATCGTTTTCTGAAAAAATAATAGCCTGCAGTTTCCTACAGGCTATTAAAACAAAATCATTAAACCAATAATCTAATTATGAAATCTAACTAAACTATTATTACTAGTTCAATTACTGTGCCAAAGCCACATTCAAAATGTTAGTGTTATGTTAATTAGGACTTTAATTTTTTCTTCAGATAGGCTCCAGTAAAAGATCCTTTGATTTTTGATAGGGCTTCGGGTGTTCCTTCTCCCAGAAGTGTTCCCCCTTTATTTCCGCCTTCTGGTCCCAAATCAATCACATGATCAGCGCATTTGATCAAATCAATATTATGTTCTACAACAATGAGTGAATGCCCTTTTTCTAGAAGTGCTTCAAAAGAGGTTAGTAGTTTTTTGATGTCGTGAAAATGAAGCCCGGTTGTGGGTTCATCAAAAATAAAGAGGATTTTATCTCGGTGATCTCCCTTGCCAATGAAAGAAGCGAGTTTAATTCGTTGTGCTTCTCCCCCCGAAAGAGTAGCAGAAGACTGTCCAAGAGAGACATAGCCTAAGCCTACCTTTTGTAGAGGTAAAAGCTTTTTGACGAGTTTGGCTTGCGCATGCTCTTCAAAGAAAGCGATCGCATCATCGACCGTCAATCCGAGGATATCATCAATGGATTTCCCTTCAAATTTTACTTCTCGTACTTCCTTTTTAAAGCGTCTTCCTTTGCAATGCTCACAGAGAAGAACAACGTCGGCCATGAATTGCATTTCAATGGTTACAGTTCCTTCTCCTTTGCACGCTTCACAGCGGCCACCATCTACATTAAATGAAAAATGCTTGGCTTGATAGTTTCTCATTTTCGAAAGCTGAAGACCAGCAAACAAAGCGCGGATATCGTCGTAAGCTTTTATATAAGTTACCGGATTGGAACGAGAAGAGCGACCAATAGGGTTTTGATCTATAAACTCAACATGTTTGATGGAACTGTAGTTGCCATCTAGTTTTGTGAATTGCCCTGGTTTTTCAACGAAAATATCCAATTCACGTTGTAGGGCTGGGTAGAGTATTTTTTTAACCAGCGTGCTCTTACCACTTCCCGAAACACCTGTGACTACGGTCATTGAGTTTAGTGGGAAATGAGCTGTAATGTTTTTTAAATTATTTTCACGAGCGCCAACAACTATAATTTGCTCCTTATTCGTTCTGCGAATGGGCGGAACTTCAATTTTCAATTGACCCCTAAGGTATTGTGCTGTAAGGGATGAGGATTTTAGTATGGTTGCCATAGTACCCTGTGCAACTACTGCTCCACCTAAAGTTCCGGCTTCTGGCCCCATGTCAATAATACAATCTGCGGCTTGCATGATTTCTTCATCGTGTTCTACAACAAGAACTGTATTTCCGAGGTCTCGTAGTTTTTTTAGAATCTTGATCAAGCGTTCGTTATCACGCGAATGCAATCCAATACTGGGCTCATCTAAAATATACATAGAACCTACCAAGCTACTCCCCAGCGAGGTTGCAAGGTTGATTCTCTGTGATTCACCACCAGAAAGAGAATTTGATTTTCGGTTCAATGTCAAATACCCTAAGCCCACGTCCTTGATGAAATTCAATCGGCTTTTAATTTCTATGAGTAAACGATCAGCTACTTCTTGTTGCTGGGCAGATAGGGAAATGGTGTTGAAAAACGCTAAGAGGTCGTCTAAAGGCTCATTGACTAGCTCGGATAAACTCTTACCATTAACTTTTACGTAGGCTGCTTCTGGCTTCAATCGGGCCCCTTGACAAGAATCACAATGGGTTTTTCCACGGTATCGAGACAGCAGCACTCGGTTTTGAATTTTATAATTTTTTGCTTCTATTTTTTTAAAAAAAGCATTAAGTCCGGTGAAATAAGAATTTCCGTTCCACAACAAATTTTTGTGCTCCTGATCCAGTTCAAAATAGGGCTTATGAATTGGGAAGTCGAAACGATAGGCATTGTTGATTAACTCCTCATAGAATTTCCGCATACTACTTCCTTTCCAGGGAGCAATCGCTTCTTCATAGATAGAAAGCCCAGTATTTGGGATAACTAACTCTGGATCAATTCCGATAACATCTCCGTAGCCTTCGCATACGGGACAAGCTCCAAAAGGATTGTTGAAACTGAATAAATGTACATTGGGAACAGCGAATTGAATTCCATCGGCTTCAAAATTATTAGAGAATTCTTTTCTGCTTTTCCCATCTAGGGATACTACAGAACAAACGCCATTTCCTTCGAAAAAAGCAATTTCAATTGCATCAGAAAGTCGGTTTTTAAAATCTTCATCTTTTTTTAATACGATACGATCAACAACCAATTCAAAAGTCTTGGGTGGTTTTTCGGCAACGTCGTCTAATCGCAGCATTTTTCCTTCAGAATAGATGCGTGCAAATCCTTGTTGGATTAAAATTTTAACCACATCTTTTTGACTTCTTTTCTGGGTATTTGCTACCGTAGTCAATAGCAGTAGTTTGCTGTTTTCTTCTAATGAAAAGATGTGATTTACAACATCGGTGACACTGTCTTTTTTGACAACTGTATTTGAAATGGGGGAGTAGGTAACCCCAATGCGAGCATACAATAGCTTCAGGTAGTCGTAGATTTCTGTTTTAGTCCCGACTGTAGATCTTGGATTCGAAGAGTTTACTTTTTGTTCTACGGCAATTGCCGGTGCAATTCCCTTGATTTGGTCTACTTTGGGTTTGTTTAGCCTTCCCATGAATTGGCGTGCATAAGAGGATAAGCTTTCTACATAACGGCGTTGTCCTTCTGCATAAAGCGTATCGAAAGCCAAGGATGATTTTCCGGAACCCGAGAGGCCCGTAATAACGGTAAGCTTGTTTCGTTCTAAGGCAACATCAACGTTTTTAAGGTTGTGTAACTGAGCCCCCAAGATGATGATATGATCTTTGGGATCTAATGTTCTAAGGTCTTGCATACTAAAAATGAAGGGGGAAAGATACGATTTATAGGTTCAATTTTATGGCTGCTGATGACATATCTTATTATATTTTTCGGATCAAAAGTTTACCGCCCTGAAGATTGACTTTTAAGATACAATTGTTCCACTTTGGTTCGTGCCCAGGGAGTTCTTCTCAAGAACTTTAAACTCGATTTAATCGAGGGATTATCCGTAAAACAACGGATTGTGATTCGTTCTCCCAAGTCTTCGAAGCCGTATTCATCAACTAGATGTTCCAGTATATCGGCTAATTTGACACCATGCAATGGGTTGTTTGGCTGCGATTCTATTTCTGCTGACATCGGATTGAATTTAATTCGCTAAGATAAGAGAATTCCTTTCTTGAATGGGGGCTTTATCCTTTTTCAGGTTTTGGGTAAAAACATCGAAAAGGTATTGGGATTATTGTAGTATGGAAAAATATTTCTATATTTGTTTTAATAAAATTTATACATATACAACAAAGTTACTTTTAAATTTATCGAAAACCCGCACCTCATGGGTGTTTAAAAGTAATGTATATGTCAAATTTCCTCATTAAAGAAAAAGACGCTGTCCTTGTAACTAGATACATCAACGGTTGTGAACGTTCCTTAGCAGTTCTTGTTGAACGACACAAACTGAAGATTTTTAACTTTATATATTCAAAAGTTTTTGATCGTGATATTGCAGAAGATATTTTTCAAGACACCTTCATTAAAGTAATCCGAACACTTAAAAGAGGGGTGTACCAAGAAGAAGGAAAGTTTTTGCCTTGGGTCATGCGTATATCGCACAACTTAGTAATCGATCATTTCAGAAAAAGTAACCGTATTCCGATTTTTGAAAGCAAAGATGACTTTGATATTTTCCAAATCATTGGTGATGACGTTCCAAATGTCGAAAGCAACATGATTGACAAACAAGTTGTTGAAGACTTACAAAAATTGATTACCGAATTGCCTGATGATCAGCGTGAAGTTCTTACAATGCGCTTATATAAAGACATGAGTTTCAAGGAAATTGCTGAATCTACAGGAGTCAGCATCAATACTGCTCTGGGGCGTATGCGATACGCAGTAATCAATATTCGTAAACTTATTACTGAACACCAGATCGTTTTGTCTGCTTAGGTATACGATTTTTGTTTTTTTTACGTTCTGTATATGTAACGAATATATATGGAACAAGATTACTCTAAAAAAAAATCTGAAATAATAACTGAGGGTCCTAGTGACCTGTCCGTAAAACGTATCCTTACTTTTTCTAAAGCATTCAAAACGATGAACACTTCTGAGGATCCGATTAAGCCTAAAAAATAGACGGTTATTGACCTATTATTTTTTTTCAAATGCTTTCAAAACAGATTTTCTTCCTATCGTTTTTGTAATAATATCCTCCTCTATTTTCCATCCACGTGCAGGCGAATACTCTCTTCCATACCAAATAATTTGTAAGTGTAAATCATTCCAACATTCCCTTGGGAATAGTCTTTTTGCATCCCGCTCCGTTTGAACTACATTGGTTCCTTTAGAGAACCCCCAGCGATATAATAATCTGTGAATATGGGTGTCTACTGGAAAGGCAGGAACTCCAAAGGCCTGAGCCATTAACCACCCCAGCAGTTTTATGGCCGACAGCCGGAAGGGCTTCTAGTGCTTCAAAATCTTGGGGAACCTTTCCGTCATGCTTATCTAAGAGAATGTGCGACAAGCCATGTATACCTTTAGATTTCATCGGGGATAAGCCAACAGGTTTTATTATTTCACGAATCTCTTCTACCGTGAGTTTAATCATTTCTTGAGGAGTATCGGCACGTTCGAAAAGAAGAGGCGTTATTTTATTGACACGGACATCGGTGCTTTGTGCTGACAACAAAACTGCAATTAAGAGTGTGTACGGATCCTTATGATCCAGTGGTATTGGAATTTCAGGATATAAATCCTGAAGGGTTTTCATCGTAAAAGCTACTTTTTCTTTTTTGGTCATTTGGACTGGATTTCAGAGGTTTAGTTTTTATTTAAACAAAACAATCTCTTCTGGGTTATTTCACTGTTTATTCTTTTTGTAATTTAGAAAAAAATAACAAATGAATACACTTAAAGTAGGCGATTTAGTTCCAAATTTTAGTTGCGCCGATGAAAAAGGAATCCTACACAATTTAGAAGATTATAAAGGTAAAAAGTTGATTATTTTCTTTTACCCAAAAGCAAGTACCCCGGGCTGTACAGCTGAAGCTTGTGATTTACGCGATCATTACCAAGAACTCAAAAACGCGGGTTATAGTTTGCTGGGAGTCAGTGCAGATAGCCAAAAGAAGCAATTGAATTTCTCTAACAAATATGAATTTCCTTTTCCTCTTTTAGCAGATGAAAACAAGGAAGTCATCAACGCTTTTGGGGTTTGGGGCTTAAAAAAGTTTATGGGCAAGGAATACGACGGTATACATCGCAAGACGTTTATTATAGATGGAGCTGCTAGGGTTGAACGTGTGATTGACAAGGTTAAAACGAAAGCGCATGCTGCTCAAATTCTAGATGCAGACGCTTAGGATTTTATTTTTTTCAATGCGGGGTTGTACCCAAACATTTCCTTTTTCACAATCATTTCAGAAATACCTTCTGGAAGATGTTCGTCCCATCCCGCTTCGTTATTCTTAATTTGTTTTAGAATTTCACGAGAAAAAATATCCAAATATTCAGGTTCAAAATCAAAAATATCCATAACCTTCCCATTGTATTTGAAGAACTTGTAGAAGTCTTTCATACGTGGGTGAAGTTTTAGGTTATTACTGGTCACAATTGCACCTTTTTCGTCCTTCATCGGATAGAGGTAGACCTTGAGGTTGTTGTAAAACATTTTACCAAAGGCTTCTAGAATACCACCACTCAAATCGGTGTAGTAGTTTTCATCAAAAATTTCAACAAAATTATTCACACCCATGGCTAAGGCCATTTGTTTTTTGGTGTACTGCGATAAATAATCAACCAGTCGATAATACTCTTTGAAATTCGAGATCATTACGATATGACCGAGTGAGCATAAAAGCTTAGCACGATCCATAAAATCCTTTTCATCAATTTCTCCTTGAGATGTGAGGTTGGAAAGTGTAATTTCAAAAATTACAACCGTTTTATTTTCGTCAACGTCACGTTCTTTCAAAAACACTTCAAGCGACTTTTCGAACATGTCGATGTTGACCTTAGTTACCGGTCTGAAGCTGCCTCTTAGGGCTAAGATGTTTTTTTTATAAAGTTCTCTAGCTGGTAAAATGTTATTCCCATTCGGATTGAACATAACCGCTTCGGTCATTCCTTTTTTAACAAGCTGTAAACTCATCAGCCGATTGTCGACACCTTCAAAATTTGGTCCTGAGAAATTGATGGTATCAATTTCAATAGCATCCTTATCGAGGTGGTCGTATAAATATTTTAAAAGTTTTTTAGGTTCGTCGTGTTTATAAAACGCACCATAAATAAGGTTCGCACCCATAATTCCAATAGATTCTTGCTGGAAGCGCGCTTCGGTTTGATGAAATCGCACGTGGAGGGTAATTTCACTAAACGCTTTGTCTGGACCTGTTTGAAAACGTATGCCCATCCAACCGTGACCTCGGAACTTTTTCGCAAAATCGATGGTGGTAACTGTATTGGCATAGGTGAAAAACATTTTATTTGGATGCTCTGACCTTGGAATTCTGTTTTCAAGCAGCTGCATTTCATGATTCAACATCTTACTCAAACGGGTTTCGGTAACGTATCTACCGTCTTCGTCTTCACCGTATATATTATCACTGAAATTCTTGTCGTAGGCACTAATGGTCTTCGCTATTGTCCCGGAAGCACCACCAACTCTAAAAAAGTGACGGGCAACTTCTTGGCCGGCACCAATTTCTGCAAAAGTCCCATAAATGTGCTCATTCAGATTGATGCGTAATGCTTTGGCTTCAATTGAGGGTCTGTTCTCAAGAGCACGTTCACCGGGTAGTTGTGTTGACATAAAAATGTATTTCGCAACAAATGTACAAAGTTTGTTTATTCTAGAGACAAATTTCTACCTTTGAAATCATGTTTACAATCACTTTTTTAGGAACAGGAACTTCCCAAGGAATTCCAATTATTGGCAGTAAGCATCCAGTTTGTCATAGCCAAAACCCTAAGGATAAACGCTTACGAGTATCCATTTCTATTGCTTGGGATGATTGTAATTTTATAATCGATTGCGGACCAGATTTCAGACAGCAACTTTTACGCAATCCAATCGATAAACTCGATGGAATTTTGTTTACACATGAGCATGCTGACCACACCGCTGGACTCGACGACATCCGCCCCTTTTTCTTTAGACAGGGAAATATTAATTTTTTTGCAACTCAAAAGGTCTTCTCCGCTTTAGACCAACGCTTTTCTTATATCATGAACGATGAAGATAAGTACCCAGGTGCTCCTTCGGTTGAACGTATTATCATAAATAAAAACACGCCCTTTAAATTACATAATCAATGGATAACCCCCATTGAAGTGATGCATCACAAATTAGAAGTAATGGGCTATCGCTTTGGGAATTTTGCTTATTTGACTGATGTAAAGACAATTGCTGATGAAGAGCTGGATAAATTACAGAATCTCGATGTTTTGGTACTCAGTGCCCTTCGAGTTGAGCCACATCCTTCCCACTTGAATTTAGATGAAGCACTTGCACTAGTGGAAGTTTTGCAACCCAAGAAAGCCTATTTTACGCATATCAGCCATTTACTTGGTTTTCACGACGAAGTAGAACACAGCTTGCCTGATCATATTCATTTAGCTTACGATACCTTAGCAATCACATCAACTTAGTTTACATANAATTCATTCAATATCACTTATGAAAAAAAACATCTTCATTTACCTCTTTTCTTTTACTGCGCTGATTCTTGTATTTCAAATAGTCAATAGCAATAAAATAATGATGGATCAACAGCGTAGGCTTGAGAAAAAACAAAGCCAACTCAAAGCCTTGAAGGATTCTTTGAAAGTAGAAAAACGTCGTTTTTTTGAGAATGTTTATTTTTCACTGGACACAAACGAAGAGGCTTTAGTTTATTTTGAAGAGTTGGACTTTCCGGTTACTTCAGCACGAATAAAAGATGCCCTATACGACACCAATTTATTGGGAGAAGAAGAATCCTTAGTGCCCTATGCTCAAATGGGCGGTAAGTTCCTGATTAATAAGATTAAGGTATTGAACCACAAATGGGCCATTGCAGATTTTTCTGATGGTACTTTCTGGGGGGAATTGCTAATCAAATATCAAGTGGCTGCAGATGGGACACTTACTTTTACTGTAGTAGAGCACTTCCTCTACGCTACAAACTAATGATGCTGATTTTGTAGCCATTCTAAGAGATCTCTAAAATTATCTGGACTGATGGTATGCGGTGCATCATACTCTTTATACACTACAGAAACTCCCTGCTCCCGAAGTAAGTCAATTCCTTTACGAGTATGACTTATTGGAATTACGGGATCAATTATTCCATGCGAACTGAAGCAATTTAGAGCGGCCTTACTATCCTTATTTTGTACGATTAGTTTTGGGTTAAAAAAACCACTGAGTGCCATTATTTTATCAATCATTTTGGGATAAGTAAGTCCCAAAGCCCAACTCAAAATTGCACCTTGACTAAACCCTAAAAAATCAACTTGTTCTCTAGTCGAATTGATTCGGTCTAAATGATGTTTTACGTTGTACCGAATTAAATCACGGGATTGAATTCCTTCTTCATCGTCCGACCACTTGTTCATGTCTTCATCAAAAGTTATCGTATACCAGGCATAACTACCCTCGCTAAGCACAATAGGAGCTCGGAGCGCTATGATGTGATAAGTATTGGGAAGGTAGCGAGCAAAAGAAAATAAGTCTCCCTCATGGCTACCATATCCATGAATTAAAAACAATACAGGAGGATTTGAACTTTCTTCGGTTGGGTTTTGATGTAGGTACTCTAAAACTTGATTGGAATCTATATGCATTTAAGGGTTGTCTGTCTATTATTAATAATCCCATAAACAGTTCCCTGTGTCGGACTGTTTAGGAAGGCGCAGTTTTTTGAACTCGAAAGAATTTCTTCTTCTTTTAGGGAGCCATTTCCTGAAGGATTGAATAGGCTTAAATTTGCTTGTTGTCCAACTTCTATGGTTTGGTTTTCAATTCCAAAACGCGCTTTCCCTTTGGTTAAGATAGCGATCACATGGTCAAGAGGGAAGAGGGTACACAAAACTCCAAACATAGCTTCAATACCGATGGTTCCCGTTGCGGCATATTCAAATTCCAAATGTTTTAATTCATCATTCAAGGGTTCGTGATTGGATGTAACCATATCGATGGTTCCATCAATAACCCCCTGTCTTAAAGCTGTCCGATCTGCATCGGTTCTCAGTGGTGGGTCTAATTTGAAATGTGTATTGAAATCTGAAAGTTCCTCTTCTGTAAAGACTAAATTGGCTAGTGCCACACTACAACTAACTTGTAAGCCTTGTTTTTTCGCCTTGCGAATGAGTTCAACAGCAGCAGCAGAGGATAAAAACGGAATATGTAATTTGCCACCTGAATATTCTAAAACGGCAAGGTCGCGCTGAATCTGCAGGATCTCGCTCAGGGTGGGTGTTCCAGATAAACCATTGCGGGTGCTTACATTTCCTTCATGAACACCTCCCTGACTTCCAATACTTGTATCGGTAGGGTGTGAAATAAGGAGCCCGTCAAAACGTTGGGCGTATTGAAGTGCAATTTTTAGTAGCTCAGCATTCTTGATGGCCTTTTTATAGTCGCCAAAAGCTACCGCTCCATTTTGCTTTAAATCGAATAATTCGGTTAATAGTTTTCCCTCTTGATTTTTGGAGAAAGAGGCGATGGGGTGTATTTGAGTTGCTGTTTTGTTTCCAGCATTTTTCAAGTAACAAACCCCCGATTGGTTGTCAGTTATTGGGTTGGTGTTCGGATTCAAAGCAATTTGCGTAAAACCACTCAAACCGGCAGTTTTTAAACCGTTTTCCAAGGTCTCTCTTTCCTCGTATCCGGGTTCACCAAAGCAAACACTGCTGTCAAACCAACCCCGGGAAATATGCAGGTTTGGATAGGTTATTACTTCAGCAGTTTCATCAACTATTTCATTATCTATAGCTGTGATAATACCGTTGGTGATTAGAAGGTCTTTGGTGGAGTAATGGAATGCGTGCTTTGGATCAATTAAAGTCGCTTTTTGAAGGAGTATTTTCATTAATTGTAAAACAAATTCCGAATGTGCTTACAAAAGTACAAAACAAATGGGAATTTGGATGAATTAATTGAGGACAGCTTTAAAATTTCTCAAAGGCACCTAATCCAAAGAGTGCAAAATCGTATTTAACGGGATCTTCGGCATCCATTAATCGCAGCTGGTGGTCGAGTTCTAGAACCGCTTTTGCATCGTTTTGTTTACGGTCGAGAATCCCTAATTTACGAGCGATTGTTCCAGAATGAACGTCTAAGGGGCATGAAAGCTGGCGGGGGTGAATGCTTTTCCATATTCCAAAATCTACTCCAGTAGAGGAGGAGCGAACCATCCACCGCAAATACATATTGATTCGTTTTGCAGCTGAACCTTTTAACGGATCTGCCAAGTGTTTTTGAGTGCGTATTTGATGGGGAAGTTCAAAAAAGCGTTTTTTGAAATGATGCAGGGCTGTCTGTACACCCAACTCTTCTGCATTTTGTGACATGGCAGTTTCAAGACCGCCATGATTTTCATATAAATGCTGCAAGGCTACAACAAAGTATTTTAAATCTTCAGCCTTGAAGGTCCTATGAACAAATCCATTGAAAACATCTAAATCTCTTGTTTGGTGATTCTTTATGAAATCGTAGGGAGCTTCCTCCATAAGCGACATCATTTTAGTTGCATTTTTGATGATGCTGGTTCTGTTGCCCCAGGCAATTGTTGCTGCCAGAAAACCTGCAATTTCTATATCTTCTTTTTTCGAAAAACGGTGTGGAATTTGAATGGGGTCGGCTTCAATAAATTCCTGACTCTGATAATGTTCTGCCTTGAGGTCTAAAAACTCTTTTAATTCGCTCAAATGCATTTAGAGTATAATTTTCCCGTCAATTAATTCAATTTTTCGATCTGCTTTTTCAGCTAATTCTTGGTTGTGGGTAACGATAACAAACGTATGACCGTATTGATCTCTTAGATCAAAGAACAATTGATGGAGCTGCTCAGCAGTTTGACTATCTAAATTACCACTCGGTTCGTCTGCAAAAATAATTTTTGGATTATTCATCAGGGCTCGAGCAACAGCAACACGTTGTTGTTCGCCTCCAGAGAGTTCATTGGGTTTGTGCGAACTCCTTGAGGATAAACCCAATTGATCCAGTAATTCCGAGGCTCTTTTTTCTGCTTCTTTCCTTGGTGTTCCTTTGATAAAAGCAGGAATCATAATATTTTCTATGGCATTGAATTCTGGCAGTAACTCATGGAATTGAAAAATAAAACCCAACGCTTGATTTCTGAATTCAGAAAGTTCATTTTCTTTTAAACTCAAGATGTCGGTTTTGTCAATTTGTAAGGAAACATCCGAGCCAGAGTCGGGAGATAATAAGGTGCCCAATATTTGTAAAAGGGTTGTTTTTCCTGCACCAGAAGGGCCAACTATTGCTATGATTTCTCCAGAATTAATCTCTAGTGCAATGTTTTTGAGGACATTAACATCGCCTAATTTTTTATGAATATTACGTGCAATAATGAGTTTTTCCATAGCGAGTACAAAGTACTATTTAATCTGTTTTTCTCTAGGAGGCAGCTTAGTTTTTTTTAGCACACCCAGAAATATTTTTTTATTATTAAATATTAGGAGAACCAAAAGAAACTTGTTTATTATATATATTTATATTTGTAAATCAAAACAATAGATATGAATTCGTTGGAAACAGCATATGTTGCGGGAGGTTGTTTTTGGTGTACAGAAGCTGTATTTCAGCGCCTGAAGGGGGTTGAAGAAATTCATTCGGGCTATATGGGTGGAACTGTAAAAAACCCTGCCTACCGAGAGGTTTGTACTGGAAGAACAGGGCACACCGAAGGGATTAAGGTTCTTTTTGATCCCAAGATAATTTCTTATCGAAGCCTGTTAACGGTGTTTTTTGCTACCCACGATCCAACTACCTTAAACCGTCAAGGAAATGATGTTGGAACCCAATACCGCTCTTCAATTTTTTACACTACCGATGAACAAAGAGCAATTGCTGTTGATTTAATTGCAGAACTACAAAAAACTACTTTCGAAGCACCCATTGTAACGGAATTATTGGCAGAAATGCCCTTTTACATGGCAGAGGAGGAACATCATAACTACTATAATAACAATAGTGAGCAAGGATATTGCTCTTTCATCATAAGCCCCAAAATTCAAAAGTTAAAACAAAATTACCTGCACCTTTTAAAAACTATATGATCAACGAAAACTTCAACATTGAGACTTTACCACTAACTGAAGAATTAAAAGAAAATTTTACCAATGTTATAAACCTCCTCGGTGAGGATACTGACCGTGAAGGTCTAGTAAAGACTCCTGAACGCGCAGCTAAGGCGATGAAGTTTCTTACGAGCGGCTATTCAATGGATCCAAAAGAAATTCTTGAAGGCGCCATGTTTAAAGAAGACTACAAAGAGATGGTGATCATCAAGGATATTGAGCTCTATTCTCTTTGTGAGCATCATATGCTTCCGTTTTTTGGGAAAGCACATATTGCATACATCCCAAACGGTCATATTGTTGGGTTGAGTAAAATACCAAGAGTAGTAGATGTATTCGCACGCCGTTTGCAAGTTCAAGAACGATTGACGGAACAAATCCTAGAGTGTATCAACGACACGCTCAAACCACAGGGTGTTGCCGTAGTGATTGAAGCTTCCCATATGTGCATGATGATGCGTGGTGTTCAAAAGCAAAATTCAACGACTACAACCTCCGGTTTTCGTGGAGCATTTAAAGAGTCGAATACCCGGAATGAATTTTTAAAACTGATTGCTTCTAGTTTGTCTTAAGATTCTCGAAAAAAACGTTTAAATCCCATGCGACTAAGAATTTTCTTTTCAAAATTCCAGAAAAATTTGAATTGAAAAAAAAGGGTTCCAAAAAAGATCAGTAAGACTTGATAGATTGGAAATACGATTAAAATTCGCAGGAACCAGTAGAGGGCATCTCCCAAAATAACCCCTTCAAAAGCGCTCTTTTCAACCCCCACAAAATCCAATAAGGGTTTGGCTATTTTAACCGATGAAGATCCAGTAATTGCAAAAACAACAAAAATAATAACGAGCTGTAGATTTGATTCTACATCCCATTTATCTTTTAAGCGATTGAAATATCCCATTAAAGGAGTATTGCTGCTATTTGTTGAGCTAACTCTTCTCCAATACGATCTTGAGCTTCTCCAGTTGCAGCACCAATATGTGGGGTAAGTGAAACTTTGGAGTGCATCAAGACTTGCATTGCAGGCTTTGGTTCTTCTTCAAAAGTATCTAAACCAGCAAAAGATAGTTTCCCGCTGTCAAGTGCTTTTAGTAAAGCTACCTCGTCAATTACACCTCCTCGAGCTGCGTTGACAATGGCAGCGCCATCTTTCATCTGATTGAATTCTTTTGCTCCAATTACATAATCTTTTTGTGCCGGTACGTGAAGGCTTACAAAATCAGATTCAGCTAATAGTGATTCTTGCGATTGAATTTTAATGTCAACATCAACCGTTTGACCGTCAAAGAGGGCAACTTGTACTGTAGCAGATTCCATAAACTTATCGGCAGCAATGACACGCATTCCAACACCGAGAGCAATCTTAGCAACTTCTTGACCAATACGACCAAAACCTATGATTCCAATCGTTTTTCCACGAAGTTCAATTCCTTTAGCATAAGCTTTTTTCAAACCCTTGAAATTAGATTCTCCTTCTAAAGGCATGTTGCGGTTGGAGTCGTGTAAAAAACGAACTCCACCATAAAGATGAGCAAACACCAATTCTGCAACCGAAGCCGAAGAAGAGGCGGGTGTATTGATTACATTCAATCCTTTTTCGCGAGCATAGGCAACATCGATGTTATCCATTCCAA
>JGI20156J14371_10002521_pt1 | contig 14295 bp, 10 predicted proteins | sample COG_06_FD_14371 | JGI IMG/M metagenome (IMG submission 14371)
CGCAATCCAGTGAGCGGAACCAATAGTGCATTATTAGTTTGCTGGCTGGTTTCATTGTGGTTTTCAACGTGATTGGCAATAACCAGCAAATCGGCGAGAGTGAGTCCGCAAAAAGGCGCTCGCAACAGTGCCAGCCAGGCAATTTTGTCCGCTGGTGACAGCAGGGCGCGGGTTAGCGAGAGCAGGTCAATAACCGGCATCCTGCTCGCTAACGGGGTGATATTGATTGCTTGCCAGTGCAAATTGGCCTCGCGCAACGCCGGAATAATTGCCCGCAGATGGCCGCGCCCGCGCACCAGTATAGCGATCGACTCAGCTTGATTATGATCACGCAGATCGCAACAGAGGTCAGCGATATAGCGCGCCTCAGCGGCTTCATGATCGTCGCCAGCAAAGCCCCGAAAGCTTACCGCCTGACCTTTGTCGGCCGCCTTAACGGCGACAGAGGGAGAGTAGGGAATCGCCCCGCGGCTGATATCGGCCAGAGCAGGGAAGGCTTGACTAAAGGCGCTGTTGACCCATTGGATAATACCCTGCTGAGAGCGGAAGTTGGAGCTCAATGTCAGCGGCGTACACTGCACTGGCCCCACAGGGTGTCGCTGAGCGTTGAGGAACAGTCCGACATTGGCATTGCGGAAACCATACAGTGACTGCATGGCATCGCCGACCAAAAACAGCGTGCGACCATCGTCGGGCTGCCAGCCAGCAATGAGTTGTTCGAGTAGTCTAATCTGTGCTGCTGAGGTGTCCTGAAACTCATCGACCAGAATATGTCGCAACTGGTAGTCGAGACGCAGTGTGATATCGGAAACAGCGCCATCCTCCGCCCCGGGTTCCAGTGCGTCGAGAGCCGCTAGGGTAATCGCCGGATAGTCGCACTGGCCTTGCTGTTGAAAAATAACATCCAACTGTGCCGCCAGTAGCGGCAGCAACATACTCAGTGCGTCGAGCATTTTTTGCTGTGACTGATCGATCTCTGCATCGGGCAGGTGCATAACATCGGCAATCAGTTCATTTAGCTCAGGGTGTTCGCGGCACCAGTCGAGCAGGACGGTCATGCGCGCCTTGGTTTCTTTTTGGTCGCTGGGGAAGCCATGAGCTTTGGTAAGACTTTTGCGCGGCTCGCCACTTTTGATAACCAGCAGGCTGAGTATCAATTTCCACTGCTCGAGCCCGGCAAGGCCGGTTTCTGGCAGTTCACGGATGCCCACCAGTTGGCTGAGGGCTAGATTGTCCTCTGGCGACACGTGACGCGCAGCAAAATCGATCAATTCGATCAATTCACCTGCAATTGGCATCAACGCCTCGTCAAGTTGCAGCAGATTGTCACTGACAACCTGTTCGATGACCTGTTGAAAATAGTGCCGATTTTCCCCTGCATCATAGATCAGTGGCAGCCATTGCTCGCGCTTGCCGAGCAGCTCGGAGAGCAGCGTTTCGCAGCGCGCCAGATCATTACCAGTGTGAGCGAGCAGAACCGCCAGCTGTTCGGCAATTGGACCCGGTTCTTCGATTTTGTCGAGAAGTGCGCGAGCTGCGCTCTGGTAATGGATCTGGGGTTGCTCACTGGGCTCAGGGATAGGTCCAAACTGGGTTTCAAGAGCAAACTGACTGGCGATGTAGCGACAGAAGCCGTCGATCGTTTGAATTCGCAGTCGACCAGGCATCTCAAGTAGGTTCCAGCCTAGCTGTTGATTGCGCTCAACTGCCGCCCTGGCAAGATCCCAGGTTTGCGCCTCATAGCTATCCGCCGGTCGCGGTGAATAAGCAGCCTGACGCAAGGCACTGTGAATCCTGCTAGCCATTTCGCGGGCGGCTTTGCGGGTAAAGGTAATGCTGAGAATTTCTTCCGGGTTCTCCACGCTGCACAAAAGTCGCAGCACACGCTGGGTGATCAGTCCCGTTTTGCCCGAACCGGCCGGTGCCGAGACGATAAAGCTCTGCTCGGGGTTAAGCGCCTGACGGCGCTGTTGCAGATCGGCGATCTCAGTCATTGGTTGCTATCTTCTATGGCAATGTGATGAGCACCAGATGCCGCCACTTGCGCATTGATCTCGACTTCCTCTGGCCAGCGATTTAACGGCAGCAAATAATCCTGATAACCAAATTGCCCCTTGTCATAGATCTCAACACTGGCATGGCCACAGACAAACTCATCGGCGAGGTTGTTCAAGGCAGCCTGCCAGTCATCAATTTGTTGCGCCCACTGTTGCGCCAGATCGGCATCGGCGCTGGCTTTCTCACTGGCTAAAAATTTGCTATCGGTACTGCCGATAAATTTAATTTTGCCGCCTTTAATCTGGGCGAAGGCACAGCCATTGGCGCGCGGATTACTGGCCAGAATATACAGCGGTAGTTGTGGGTCCACGGGTCTGGAACCACTCCAGCTCGACTCCTTTACCTCGCCGGACTTGTAGTCGATGATCAGCAGTTTATCGCCAATTTTATCCACCCGATCAAGGCGCAGAGAAAGCTCTAGTCCGCCGAGGCGGACGCTGTTTTTACTCTCCAGCTCGACGACTTCAAAGGGTGGTCGCTGTTTCTCTTGTTGCAGCCACTGGCTGAGTAGTTTTTCCAAACGCTGCTGTTCGAGACCGCGAAAACGATCGCCGCGCAGAACGGGGTGGCGCGGCGCCCATTCGGTCAGGGTATCCGCAATAATGCTGGCCAGTTGCTGCTGTAGCTGCTCATCACTCAGCGCCTGTAAGGTGGCTGAGCTTTTCCACATGCTCCAAAGGCGGAAAAGGATTTCATGCAGCAGTGAGCCGCGATCCATGGCCGATAGTCCCTGAGTCGGTTCCTCTAGGGGCTCCGCTTTAAGACGGTGGGTGGCAAAGGCATTGAAAGGGCAGACCGATTGGTTTTTCAGTAGATTGCTACCGCCACGAATACTTTCTAACTGCGGGTTGTAACGCGGCGCATGGTCCTCGACTAAATGGCACTGATAGTCCTGATTGAGCCATGGCGGATGCGCTAAGGGGCCGATGACGAGCTGTTTGCTGGTGAGTTGATGATTGCTCAGTTCAATGTCGGTAATCAGAGGGCTGGGGTCAAGTTGCTCTTCGCCGCGCAGTAGTGGGTAGCTGAGAATGAGACGCTCACTATTGTTTTTGTAGTCCTGTAATAGTTTGTTGGCGATGTCCAGCTCGCGCTCCGGGAGACTGTGAGGCATCTGATGGCGGCGCTGAAACTCGGCCGGTAGCAATTGGTTGATGGCCACTGAAGCGGGAAAGTTCTGACTGTGCATATCAACAATCCACAGTTGATCAAAGCGCAGTCCTGACCCCTCGAGAAGACCGAGAATCTGCAACGGTGCGTCGGCGGTCTGCGGATGGAAGACAGAATCCTGAGCCAGCTGTTGCAGATGCTTGAAGGCGGTGGCTAGCCCCACTTCAATACCGAGATTATCGAGGCCGGTGAACTGTTCCAGTAAGCGATTCCAGTGTTGACGCTGTTGATATTCAAGGCTGTTGAGGGTGCGTTTGCCGGGCCAGCCAAGATCGGTCAGGAAGCTGGCAAAAAAATCGGCCCAGGCGGCAAAGCTCTGCTGGCTGCTAACCTTTCGGCGCTGATAATCGCGCAGGGTTTTTAACGGGCTCAGGGTCAGGGCTGTCTCGCTCTCNNNTTCACTCTCGAATTCGCTCTCTGTTTCGCTATTGCTGGTCTGCTGCCGTGGCGCGATGGCGGTAATAAACTGGCTGAGAGTGAAGTCAAAGCGATTGCGTTTGCGCAGCAGTATTTCGCTGTCAGCGCGAAACGCTAGCGGTAATTGATCAAATGCGGAGTAGGGCGAGTAGAGTAGATTGAGCCATTCGCTCAAAGGACGTTTATCTTTCAGCAGGCTAATCAGCAGCAGCGCCATATTGACCATTGCTGTATCACGCAGTGCGGTGCCGGCAGAGATATTGGCGACGATTTCAGTTGCTTCATTAGCGCCAATACCTTCGCTGCTAAGCGCCTCATTGACCACCCGCGCGACACGCTGAAGTGAGTTATTGAGTTCTGGGACGATAATGCCGACACGTTGCGCGGGGTTGGCTTTTAGCTGCTGCGCCGCCCAACTTGCCGCCAGTCGCAGCTCTTGCTGAGAATCCTCTGCTTCGATGCGCCAGACCTCACCACTGTGCGGTACTGAATCTAGCGGGGTGATTGTGTTGCTTGCGCTGGCAATCGCCGCGGCTTGCAGCGGTGGCATCGACTGAAAACCGTAAATGACGATCTCCGCTTCGGTATTCAGGGCACCGCAGCGGAATCCTTGCTCCACCAGTTGCCAGCTGCGTTGCGTGGTCAATAGTTTATTGCGTCGCAGTAGTTCATCGAAGCGACTGCACCAGCGTTTAAAGTAATCCACCGAGGGATTGTCGCCCGGCACCTGAGCTGCGCTGAGGTTCCAGTTCTCCAATATTTTTAAGGTATCGCCGGCCAGTTTGACGAAGTTTACCGGCTGCTGGAGGCCATCGTCACCAATGGCGCGCTCCCAGTAATAGCGACTCTGCTGAACACCAACCACAGAAAACCCGCGAACCAATGCATGATTTTGATCTTGTAACTCATCCCAGCAGGCTTTTAACCAGTGGTCCACCGAGTAGACTCGGGGTTGTGTCCACGCCGCACAGTTGTGCAAGGGATCGCCAGTCATCTGTTCGCCCCAGGCTTGAATAATCTTTGCTGCAAGACGCTGATTGGGGGTGAGTATCAGGCAGCCGCGCTCAATAGCGGGGCGGAATAGACTGATATCGATAAGCGCTGGCAACATGAGTGGCGATGACATCCGTGAGTGAGCAATTTTTTAACATTGACGCATTGAGGCCTCTATAGTCGCAAAACAGCGGTGCAATTGACAGAGGACTGATACAATAAGGCTATGCAATTTTCTATTGATATTATTTCGGTTTTTTCAGCGCTGGCTGGGTTAATTCTCGGCGCTCTGTTGACGTCCGTCGTTCTGCGAGCCAAGACCGCACGCTTACAGAGTGAATATTCTCAGACTCAACAGCAACTCGACAAACTAACCGCGGATCAACAGCAGTTAGAAGCAGTGCGCAGGGAGTTACTAACGCTAAATAGTGCGCTTGAGCAGAAACTGGTGAGTCAGCAGAGTCACTATCAGGAGCAGATCGCGCTGCTGGCGGATGCCAAACAGACCCTCAGTCGCGAGTTCGAAAATCTCGCCAACCGCATCTTTGATGAAAAGCAGAGTAAGTTCTCGCTGCAGAGCAAAGAAGCTTTGGAGGTCACGCTCAGTCCTCTGCGTCGGGACATCGGCGATTTCCGCAAGCAGGTTGAGTCAGCTTATGAGAAAGAGAATGCCGAACGCAACAAACTGGTCGGGCAGATCAGTGAGCTGCAAAAACAGACCATGCAGGTGTCGGCGGACGCCGTATCACTGGCCAATGCGCTGCGCGGCGACAACAAGGCGCAGGGAAATTGGGGTGAATTTATACTTGAGAAACTACTTGAAGATTCGGGCCTAACTAACGGCCGAGAATACACTACTCAGGTCGCTTTAAAGGATGAGTCGGGCAAGCGGCGCAACCCGGACGTGATTGTCCACCTGCCCGAAGGCAGAGATATTGTTATCGATGCCAAAGTCAGTTTGGTCGACTATGAACGCTATTTTCACGCCGAGAATGAAGAGTCGAAACAGCAGTGTCTGCGCCAGCATCTGAGTTCTCTGCGGGCTCATATTAAAGGCCTTAGCAGCAAGGACTATGAAAACCTTGAGGGCGTTAACAGCCTTGATTTCGTGCTTATTTTTGTCCCGGTCGAGTCGGCCTTTATGCTGGCGCTGGATCACGACCCTGAAATGATGCGCGACGCCTATGACCGCGGTATTATTTTGGTTAGCCCGAGCACCTTGATGGTGACGTTGCGAACCATTAAAAATCTCTGGCGCTACGCCGATCAAAATCGCAACGCTCAGTTGATCGCTGACAAGGCCGGCGGACTCTATGATCAGTTTGTACTCTATATCGAATCTCTCGATGAGGTTGGCAAGCATATCGAAAAGAGTCAGGAAGCGTGGGACACTGCGCATAAGCGTCTCTCAACCGGTCGCGGCAACCTAGTGCGACGCACCGAAGAGCTGAAAAAGCTCGGTGCCAAGGCGAAAAAGAGCCTGCCGGATAGTGTGCTTGGCGCCGATCCGATGCTGCAGCTCGGTGCTGAGGCAGATTTACCTGAACCTGATGCGGAGGATTGATGAGTATATTGCCTAACGAAACTTTACTGCTGGTGGCAGCAGGGATCTTACTGCTCGCTCTGGCAGGCTATGCTGCCTATCTTGGGCTGCAACTGCGCAAGCGCCGCCAGCAGCGCGAGACTAGCGAAAGTGAGCTGCTGGAAGAGTTACAGGAGAGAGAAATTAATGCGCGACAATCGGTACAGATTATTGCTCGCGCACTGGTTCAGAAGGACCTGAGCGAAACTGAAGCGGCGATGCGCATTGCCTGGCTCTCACAGCAGATCAAACTGAGTGACGATGAGACGCAACATTTCACTGTGTTTCAACAGTTAGCCGCAGCGACGGCGCATATCCCGATACTCGATGATTGGGCGGCGCTGGATAAGGCGGAAAAGCGTCGGCTGAATGCCGAACGAGAGGGGATTGAGGTGTCTTATCGCGATTTTATTCAGGCCAGTGCCGTCGAGCTGGTCAGCATACGTCTGGAGTAGTTGCCGACCCTTTTATCGTCGACGCTGTAACAAAATCCCGCTCTCGAGATGGTGGGTCCAGGGGAACTGATCAAATATAGCTGTTCTGACAATCTCGTGAGTTTCACTCAAGCTGTCGAGATTAGCGCGCAGGGTCTCTGGATTACAGGAAATATAGAGAATATTGTCAAAGCGCTGCGCCAGCCGAAGTGTGCCCTCATCCAGCCCGGCGCGCGGCGGGTCTACAAAAATAGTCGAAAATTCATAGCTGCCTAAATCAATATCTTTGAGTCGCCGAAAGGGTCGTTCGCCATTCAATGCCTGAGTAAACTCCTCACTCGACATGCGCACTACCGAAACATTGTCGATCTTATTGAGGGAAAAATTGGTTTCCGCTGACCTGACTGATATCTTCGATATTTCCGTCGCCAGTACACGCTTAAAGTGCTGTGCCAATACCGTAGTAAAGTTGCCATTGCCACAGTAAAGCTCGACTAAATCTCCTTTGTTGGCGTCTTCCATCTGCGCACAGCAGCTGCTCGCCCAACTGAGCATCTTCTCATTGACTCGGGCATTGGGCTGGGTAAAGCCGGATTCAATCTGTTGATAGTGGTATTTAACGCCGTCTACGCTTAGTGTTTCGGTGACATAGTCACGGGTCAGGACAACTTTCTGTTTGCGGCTGCGGCCGATAACCATAATCTTGTGCTCGGCCTCAAGAGCCTGCGCGGCCAGCTGCCACTCTTCGTCGACCGGGCGGTGATAGATCAGCGTAATCAGTGCTTCACCGCTGAGAGTCGTCAGAAACTCTAGGCTAAACAGTTTGCGGCTGAGGATCGGCGATGCATTAATAGCCTCAAGCAGGGGCGCCATCAGGTCTTTTATGCGCTCGCCGGCAATAGGGAATTCGCTAATAATATAGGGACGTTTTTCACCTGGTTTGTTCATCGCATAGTGAGCGCGGCCGTCCTCGTGCCAGATTCTAAATTCAGCGCGCATGCGAAAAGCGCTGGGTTTTGAATCAAAGACCTCAATCTGTGGAAAGGTTAGGCCGCTTAGGGTGGTTTCAAAGCCCTTAAGTTTGGCGCTGAGTGCAGCTGAATAGAGGTTGGGATCAATATGGTTCACGGATAGGACTACTTATTGGTTGAGAGCGGGATGATTAAATACAGTTTTTAGGCTTTGGCAGTCCAGCGTACCTGGCCACCAGTTTGGCCGGACTACCGGGGAACAACTGCAGCAGGTAAATGCTGCGACCTTTGTCGAGACCACAGTGCTCAGCCACCGTTTTACACAGCGGCCGCATTGACGGTGAAAAGCCATATTGATCATAAAAGTGTCTGGCGGCATCAAGCACATCGAGATGGTTGAGACTGAGATTAATGCCATCTTCGGCGGCAATACGCGCGGCATCGTCTGCACACCAGGTAGGCAGTTTACTTAAATAATGTTTATCGCTCATCTCGTTTTTTTCATCATTAGAATAAAAAAAAAGGCCCCAAAACTGGGGCCTTCCATCTGATTTTAAACAACATCGTAAAGAGCTTTTTTCAAGTCGCATGACAAAATGCGCTTAGCTCGCTGAGATGTTCTAGTCGTCACTACCCATTCCGAATAGGTGCAGCAGGCTCAGGAAGAGGTTGTAGATCATCACAAACAGCGTCACTGTTGCAGAGATATAGTTGCGCTCGCCACCATGAATAATAGCGCTGGTCTGCCACATGATCATGCCGGTTGAAATCAGCGCAAACGCCGCGCTAACGGTCAATGCCAGCGCCGGAATCTGCAGGAAGATATTGGCAATCGCGGCAACAAATGCGACCAACATGCCAGTCATTAGGAAACCGGTCATAAAGTTAAGATTTTTACGCGTGGTCATGACGTAGGCAGATGAGGCGAAAAACACCAGTGCGGTGGATCCCAGCGCCATCATAATCGGCTCAGCGCCGCGCACAGCCAGATACATATTGAGGATTGGCCCAAGCGTAAAGCCCAACCAGCCGGTCAGCGCAAATACCCAGACAATGCCCATGGCACTGTTTTTATTTTTCTCGGTCATCCATAGGCACAAAAAGTAGGGCAGAAGTGTCCACAGGCCAAAGTAGGGCACGTTGAGGCTCATCGCCACGCCAGCCATGGCCGCACTAAAAGCCAGTGTTGCGCCGAGCAGCATATAGGTGCTGCGCAGTACTTTGACAACCGCGGGGTCAAGGGCAGTGCTCTGAATGCCGCTCTGCTGATTACTTGAAATTGATTTTGCGGTGTATTTGTCAGTATCCATTTTTACTTCCTCTTATGAAATGAACGTTGCGGTAATGATACCTTGTAAAAAGAGTATTTCCACTCACTCGCAGCGAATTTTTGACCATCTTACCAGCTTTGGGTCGTCAAATTATGTTTGTTTTCCATCGCCAGCCTAATCGATTTCGCCAATGGTAAAGCTCTGCAATGCATAGCCTTTATCACTCAACCTTAAAATCCAGCCTAGACTATGCCAGTCACCCAGGACGATCCGTTCGCCAAGGTTGACTTGGTGCCGATCGGGGCGGTGGGTATGGCCATGAATTAACACGGGCACCCGATGCTTGGCCATTACTTTATCCACTGCAGCTGCATTGACATCCATAATCGTGGAGGCCTTATTGCTATTGGCCGCGAGACTTTTGGCGCGCCACTCCGAGGCAATCTTTTGACGCCGCTTGAGGGGCAGGTGCGAGAGGCACCACTTGTAGATTGGATTGCGCGCCTTGCGGCGAAAGCGCTGATAGTCGAGATCATCTGTGCACAGAGAATCTCCGTGCATCACCAGCGCTCGGTGACCCTGATGTTCTATTACCTGTTCGTCACCGAGCAGTTCAGCGCCACAGCGCTGGCTGAAACGGCTGCCGAGTAAAAAATCGCGGTTACCCTGCTGTATACAGAGTTTTACCCCCGAGTCGCTCAATTGACGCAGGCTGATTTGCACCTGCGTCGCCAACTCTGAGGGGTCGTCGTCGCCAATCCAGGCTTCAAACAGGTCGCCGAGAATGTAAAGCGCCTCTGACTGAGCGGCAGTGTCGCGCAGAAAAGACAAAAACGCCCGGGTCACTGCCGGGCGTTCAGGTGCAAGATGAAGATCTGATATAAACAGTACAGACATAGACTTGCTCGCTAACGATGACTCGCTTTGGATTACTCGCTACGGCTTACTTGTCAGAGTAAGCGTCGCTGATAATGGTTTCGGTAATTTCAATGGTCTCAACCGGCACATCCTGATGGTAACCAGAGCTGCCCGTGGCCATTTCGGTAATACTGCTGACCACATCCATACCCTCAACCACTTTACCAAACACCGCGTAGCCCCAACCCTGGCTATTTTTGCCGCTGTGATTGAGGAAGCCATTGTTGGCGACATTGATAAAGAACTGTGAAGAGGCGGAATGTGGGTCATTGGTGCGCGCCATCGCCAGCGTGCCGATATCATTGGCGAGGCCATTATCGGCTTCATTTTCGATCGATTCACGCGACTCTTTTTCTTGCATGTCGACATCCATTCCGCCGCCCTGAACCATAAAGCCGGGGATAACACGGTGAAAAATAGTGCCGTTATAAAAACCGTCGCGAGCATACTGCAGATAGTTGGCAGCACTGATGGGTGCGTTGTCAAAATCGAGTTCGATGGAAATGTCACCCTGAGTCGTGCGTAATGTAATCATAGGAAATCCTGTGGAAAGTCGTTGTTCAAAATAGTTGTACGTATTTTAGATTGGAACGGGTTGGATTAAAACCGATCATTGTCTTTTGCCCTGATCAGGCGGGGTTTTAGTTTTATTTCACTGTTATTGCTGATTACTGGGCCTAATCCCTTAACCAGCAAGCGTTTTTGTTTATTGCGCCGGTGGCTGCGGCTATAATCTCCGCCATCTTTACTCTCCAGACTTATTTTAATGACTGATATCGACAAACCGAGCAATTTTATCCAGCAGATTATCAATGCTGATCTCAACGCTGGCCGAGTAAAAGAGGTGGTCACGCGTTTCCCTCCTGAGCCCAACGGCTACTTACATATAGGTCATGCCAAGTCGATCTGTCTAAATTTCGGTCTCGCTGAACAGTTTGGCGGGCATTGTAATCTGCGCTTCGACGACACCAATCCGGAGAAAGAGGATGACGAATATGTTCAGGCGATTATTGATGATGTGCGTTGGCTTGGCTTCGATTGGGGCGGTGAGCCGCGTTTCGCTTCGGACTACTTTTCTCAGCTCTATGATTGGGCGAAGTATTTAGTCAATGAGGGTAAAGCCTATATCTGTGAGCTCAATGCAGAACAGATGCGCGAGTATCGCGGCACCCTTACTGAAGCGGGTACAAATAGTCCTTACCGGGAACGACCGGCGGCTGAGAGCCTGAGGCTGCTTGAGCAGATGAAAGTTGGCGCCATTGATGAAGGTGCTATGACCCTGCGTGCGAAAATTGATATGGCGTCGCCGAATATCAATATGCGCGATCCAGTGATGTATCGAATTAAAAAGATGCCGCATCATCGCACCGGTGATGAGTGGAACATTTATCCGTCATATGATTTTGCTCACGGTCAGGAAGATGCCATTGAAGGGGTGACCCATTCAGTGTGCACGCTGGAGTTTGCCGCCAATCGGCCGCTGTATGAATGGTTTACCCAAAACTTGCCATTGCCCTGTACCCCGCATCAGTATGAGTTTGGCCGTTTGAATTTAAATTACACCATGACCAGCAAGCGCAAACTTAAGCAGCTGGTCGACGAAAAACATGTCGACGGCTGGAACGACCCGCGTATGCCAACCATCTCTGGGCTGCGCCGACGCGGGGTGACGGCGGCGTCGCTGCGTGAGTTTTGCGATAGTTTGGCGGTGGCCAAAACCGATGGTATTGTCGACGTCGCGCAGTTTGAACACTTTATTCGCGAAGATCTCAACAACAATGCGATGCGCGCTATGTGTGTGCTGAATCCGCTAAAGATTACCCTGACTAACTATGCCGAAGACCAGCGGGAAATGTTGGTCGCGGCGGGGCATCCCAATCGTGATGATCTGCCGCAGCGTGAATTACCGTTTACTCGCGAACTGTATATTGATCGCAACGATTTCAATGAAGATGCAACGCTGTCGCGCAAGAAGTTTAAGCGTTTGGTGCTGGGTGACTATGTGCGCTTGCGCAGCGGTTATGTGATTCGCGCCGATGAAGCGCTGAAAGATAGCNACGGCGAGATCGTTGAGCTGATCTGTTCCTATGTGCCGGGCACAGTTGGCGAAGATCCCCCAGANGGCATCCGNCCACGTGGCGTAATCCACTGGGTCTCGGCCAGCAGCTGCATCGATTGCGATCTCTANCTCTACGATAAACTGTTTACCGTTGCCGCGCCTGATGCGGGGGAGGGATCATTTCTCGATTACATTAACCCTCAATCGCTGCAAATTGTCAGGCATTGTAAGGCTGAGGTGGGTCTTGCCGCCGCGACGGTGGGCCAGCATTATCAGTTTGAACGCGAGGGCTACTACTGTGTCGATGCCAAGCACAGTAGTGCGGAAAAGTTAGTTTTTAACCGGACTATTAATCTGCGCTAAGGGCTTTTGCTCTCAGTCAAAGGCTTATGCTCTGTACTAAGAGTTGGCAGCGATAATATTTAAGCGAACAAGAACAAACTCAAAGAGAGAACCATGGGCTTAACCTTATATAACACCATGACCCGCAGCAAACAGTTGTTTCAGCCGATAGATAGTCAGCGGGTGACGATGTATGTCTGTGGGCCAACGGTCTACAACCGGGTGCATATTGGTAACGCTCGTCCGGCAGTGGTGTTTGATACGCTCTACAGAGTGCTGACGAGTCTCTATCCGAACGTTCAGTACGCGCGCAATATCACTGATATTGACGACAAGATTATGAAAACGGCGGCGCAGCTGGGCGAGGATATCAGTGCCTTGTCGACACGTTATGCCGAAGCCTATTTTGACGATATGCAGGCATTGAATAACTTGCCACCAACGATTGTGCCCTATGCGACTCAGCACATTCCCGAGATGATCGACATGGTATCGCGGCTGATTGAAAAAGGTCATGCCTACGCCGCCGAAGGCAATGTGCTATTTGCCGTCCAGTCGATGCAGGATTACGGCAAGCTTTCCGGCCGATCGCTTGACGATATGCTGGCGGGCGCGCGAGTTGAGGTGGCTTCTTACAAAAAGTATGCAGGCGATTTTGTGCTCTGGAAACCATCGGCTGACGACGAGCCCGGTTGGGATAGCCCCTGGGGTAGAGGACGTCCGGGCTGGCACCTGGAATGCTCGGCGATGATTGAAAAGCATCTCGGCGAGTCAATTGATATTCATGGCGGTGGTCAGGATCTGATCTTTCCACACCATGAAAATGAGATTGCCCAGAGCTGCTGTGCGCACGATGGCAAGCCCTTTGCCAACATCTGGATGCACAATGGTTTTATCAATATTGAAGGCGAAAAAATGTCCAAATCCCTGGGCAATTTCCGCATGGTCAATGACCTGCTTGAACAGTATCCGGGCGAAGTTTTACGCTACGTGATTCTCTCTGCGCACTATAGATCCGAGCAGAACTTCGGCAAAGACTTACTCGACAGCGCCTGGCGCTCGCTGGATACACTCTATGGTTTTTTGCGCACTCAGGTTGAGGTCGACGCCGAGACGGTCGATATCTCCAATAGCGATGCCTATCAGGCACTGCTGGATGACTTGAATACGCCAGTAGTGATCAGTGAGTTGCATAAACTAGCTCGCGAGATGAATTCCGCTGACACCGACGCGCGCGCTATAGCCAAGGGTCGCTTATTGGCGGTTGCCGGATTGATGGGCTTGTTACAGCAGGATCCAGAACAGTGGTTTACGCTTTCCCGTGGCGGCAGTGATATTTCCGCTGAGCAGATTGAGACGCTGATTGCCAAGCGCAATCAAGCCAAGGCGGATAAAGATTACGCCGGTGCCGACGCGGTGCGCGAAGAGCTGAAGGCGATGGGTGTAGTGCTGGAAGACAGCCGTGAAGGGACTAAGTGGCGACGCGGGTAGTCGGTCGTCTCTCTGGCGCTTAAGTTCGGTTAATAAAAAATCAAATGTTAACTTTTGATGAGTCAATGATCTTGAAGGGTACGCTGGATTGCTTGCCGGTTGGGTTAGCTTCTGACTCAAGGCGCATCGACTTTAAAATCTTTTTCAACGCCGCTTCTGCTGTGGCGCGATAGCCGGTGAGCTTGCCGCCATATACCGCCAGGTAATTGTCGCCCTCGGCAAATTGCACTTCACGGCTGCGGTTGAAGGGACTTTTGTCGTTGCTCGGTAGGACTCTGAGGCCTGCCCAGGCGTTAATAGGGTGGTGGTTAAAGTGTGGAAACTGGTAGCGCACGATCTCTAATAAGTAGTCAACTTCCTCGCTGCTTGGGCTCACTCCATCGGGGTTGCCGTCAAATAGTATCTCTGTCGTGCCGAGTAATGTGCCACCTTTGTGGGGTAGTACAAAAACAGCTCGGTGGTCTTGCTGGGCCTCGAGATAAAAACATCTTTCGCTGAGCTGTTCGGAAAACTCAATATGGGTTCCCTTGACTAGGTCGACATCAATGGTTGGTGGTTTTGGGTCGATAGTTTCGGCAACGCGGTTGAC
>JGI20156J14371_10002523_pt1 | contig 14289 bp, 9 predicted proteins | sample COG_06_FD_14371 | JGI IMG/M metagenome (IMG submission 14371)
ACCCAATGCTGCGCGACGCTCGGCTTTCTCACGAAACATATCGTCCGGAAGCATGCTTAAATCGATTTGCTGACCACCGCCAAACTGCTGCACCATCTGCTGCTTCAGCTGAGTAATCTCGTTATCGACCAATACAGCTGGCAACTCGACCTTGTTTAGGTCAAACAGCTGGTTCATCACGCGATTTTTAACTTTGGTGCGAACCGCATTGCGAAGTTCACGTTCCATATTGTTTTGCACATCTTCGCGGAACTTCTCTACACCGCCTGCATCGACACCGTAGAGCTTAAAGAACTCATCGTCCATCTCTGGAAGCTGCTTAGAGGACACAGAATTAACCACAACAGCGAATTCAACCTTGGCGCCCTTGAGCTCTTCTGCGTGATAATCTTTCGGAAACTTAAGCTTGAGAACTTTCTCATCACCGGCAATCGCGCCAACAAGAGCATCTTCAAAGCCAGGAATCATGCTGTTTGAACCCAACACTAAATCTTGGCCTTCAGCTTTGCCGCCAGCGAACTCTTCGCCGCCTTTGGTGCCCACATAATCAATATTCAACTGATCGCCATCTACAGCAGGCTTGTCTGAGGCTTCAAATTTGGCTTGCTGATCGCGCAAGACGTCGATCATCTTATCCAAGTCGGCATCACTGAGATCGGTCACTGGACGAGTGATGGACACTTTGCTCAGGTCAGCTAATGCAACTTCTGGGTAGACTTCGAATACTGCCAAGAATTCTAGATCCTGGCCTTCGCTATCCTTGATATCATCGATTCGAGGCTGACCCACTGGCTGCAGTTTTTCTTGAGCAATGGCTTCGTAGAAGCTTGAGTTGACGATTTCGCCAATCACTTCCTGACGTACACCTTTGCCATACTGCTGCTTGACCACTTTGAGAGGCACTTTGCCCTTACGAAAACCTTTGATGTTGACGGTTTTAGTGGCTTTCTGAAGACGCTGAGCGACTTCACTCTCTATACGGTCGGCAGGGACACCAATCTTAAGTTGACGCTCAAGACCAGTGCTAGACTCGATGGAAACCTGCATGGATTTTCCTCACGATGATACTCGGTAAATTTGGTACGAAAGGCGAGACTCGAACTCGCACGGGTTGCCCCACTGGAACCTAAATCCAGCGCGTCTACCAATTCCGCCACTCTCGCATAAAACACACTTTTAGTATTAGGTAGGGTTGGGAGCCACGACTTACTCAAGGCTCACCTCTAAAAGCGGCGTGAAGTTTGCCACAGCCCTTGGCAATCAGCAACTAATTAGCATGTACATCGGGGTAATTAAATCGTCTTGGCCGCGCAGACTGTAAAAACAGCCAACTGATTGACCCAGGTAAAAATATTTTCTTCCCGCGCGCCTGCATCTGTGCACCTGTGGACTATGCTTTACAAGAGCTTTACGAGACAAAAAGGCTTTATTTAAATAATCCAGAGAGGAGTAGAGATATGAAGAAGTACCATGTTTTGCTAATTGCCGCACTGGCTACCCTAGGCCTAAGCGCATGCGATAGAGATAAATCACCGGACGAAGGAACACCTCCAGCGACTGAGGAATCAAGCATGGTCGACTCAATAGAGAGATCAGCCGACGATGCGATAAAAACCATGGAAGATACAATGGACAAGGCTTCGGACAGCATGAATGAGATGCTGGACGAGATGGCAGCTGACACCGACGGCAACCCCTCAGAAGAGATAGAAGAATAATCAGTCGCTGGTAGCAGTGGTGACTGGCAACTATTGAGTAGTAAGCCGTAAGTAGCAGAGAATCAAAAACCCCGGTGCAAACCGGGGTTTTTGTTTTGCCACAATCTAAACGGAAAAGAATCGCAGCAGGTCTGCGACATATCAAATAACCTGTCTATCCTGCGACCTTCCGGCGACGCAGTCCAGCAAGACCCAATAATGCTGAGCCAAATAACCAAGCGGCAGCTGGAATGGGCACTTCATTGATACCAGCTACATAGAGGTCAGTCGATGTTCTGCCAACATTGTCATTGAATGCTCCCTGGCCAAAAATCTTCAGGGTTGTCAATCCAACATGTTGCAGCCCCAAGGTGATTTTGCCTGCAATCACTGTGAGCAGATCCCAACCTCCCACATTACTGTGAATCAACACAGAATGGCCATTGGCCGTCGTGTGAGGCCCATTAATACCGACCTCAACTTGCTTGGCGACGCTAAAGACAAACTCAAGCACTTCGTCTAATTGCAAATTGTCGTCATCAGCTCCTGTTCCAGGTCCAGAGCCTGGTGTTTTACACTTATTGGCAGTCCCAGTAGTCCCTGGATCTATCGGCCCCTCGCACACACCTAAACCGGACAGATATCCAGCATCTAAATAGGCGTAAGCAGAACTGCCGCTCTGATAACCGTAGACGTCTAAATCACCAAAGTTCAGAGGCTGCCCTCCGCGCTCATCTTCATCGCCATCAAAATCATAATCCCACGTCGCCGCCATCGAAAAACTAGCGGCAGATAAAATCAAGACACCTGTAAATATCTGCAGTAATTTAACAAAACCTGTATTCATAACTAACTCCTTTAACTCCTGAAACTCCTACGTAAGTAATACCTCGCATAACTACCCTTCTTCCAGAAGCAAACCACTCAAGGGAAAATGCGAACAAATCCACAATTTTGGAACTTAAATAAAAACTGCTTAACAGGCTAGATAAACGTAGTTCTCATTCTTGGGAAAGTCAAAAAATTAACACCCTTTAGACGGAGATTTTTGGGTGAGCAGTTAAGCTTAGATAGGCAGTCAAAACGAATAGAGAAAAAACCAGCGGAATGCTTTAAATCTATATCAATCAGATGATTGAAGAGGCTTTGCAATAAACATATCAACAGCGCAGCGAGTGACTTCTTCAATTTGTGCAGTATCGGTGTAGATACCATCAATCAGCAGCTTGGCAATCCCATGCAGGGCGCCCCAGATCACCTGAGAGGTACGCAACGGATTGTCGCCAGCGATCAAGCCGCAGCGCTGCCAAGTGCGCACCATATCGACCTGATGTTGAAAACACGGATAGGCGACATCGCGCAGCTCCTCGGTGCTGTTCTGTTGTTTCCAGATACTGCGCCCAAACATCAATTCATACTCTTCAGGACTGTCGACGGCGAACTGAATATAGCCATTCACATAGTCCTCAAACTTTTCCAACATGGTCTTATTGCCATCATCAAACCCCGCTATCGCAGACTGGTGCCTGCGTCGAAAGCCCTCTGCGGCAATGGCGCAGAGCAAGTCATTTTTATCGGAGAAGTGGTGATAGGGAGCGGTGCGCGAGACCCCTGCCCGCTCGGCCAAGCGCCGCAGGGATAAGTTCTCAATGCCTGCCTCTGCAATAAGTTGTTTTGCCGACACTAGCAGTGTCTGACGCAGATCACCGTGGTGATAGTTTTGACGAGCGAGCTTTTCGGGTGCGTTTAAATTCATGGTAGCAATGTAGCAATACATCTTGACACTGTCAAAATCCCCCCTTAACCTAACTTGCAGAGGTTAGCCAAAAGTCGAAAAGTCGCTTGCAACACTAAGATGCTACAGCGAGAACCTGATGAACAGAGAAAACGTATCAGCGAGAAGGGCTTTTAGTGTTTCTATTGATGAAAATCATGTCGCGGACACTGCAACTGTCAGCCTGCGTATAAAAATTTACTGCCGTACTAATGCTTGGCAGACGTCACTATCCAAGTGTTAAAACAATAATTACAACTCATTAATATTGGAGGACATCATGTCTCACAACACCTACCCCAAGCTTCTGGCGCCACTGGATCTGGGCTTTACCACATTAAAGAATCGCGTCCTGATGGGCTCCATGCATACCGGACTGGAAGAAGCAGCCGACGGTTATGAGCGCATGGCGGCTTACTTTGGTGAGCGCGCAAAAGGTGGTGTTGGTCTGATTGTTACCGGCGGTATCGGCCCCAATAGCGAGGGCGGCACCCACCCCAACACCAAAAAGCTAGAGACTGACGAGGATATTGCCGGGCATCGGCAAATTACCGATGCGGTGCATGCCCATGACGGCAAAATCTGCATGCAGATACTGCATACGGGTCGCTATGCCTACTCGCCCGATCAGGTTGCACCCTCGGCAATCAAATCGCCGATCAACCCATTCACCCCGCGAGCGCTAGATGAGGCAGGCATTCACAAGCAGATCGACGACTTTGTCTTCACCTCGGTACAGGCTAAGAAAGCCGGCTATGACGGCGTCGAAATCATGGGCTCGGAAGGCTATTTCTTGAACCAGTTTATCGCTGCACGGACCAATCAGCGCGACGACGATTGGGGTGGCAGCTATGAAAACCGTATCCGTCTACCGATTGAAGTGGTGCGCCGCGTGCGCGAGGCAGTTGGTGAGCATTTTATTATTATCTTCCGTCTCTCCATGCTCGACCTGGTCGATGGCGGCAGTACTGCTGAAGAAGTGATTCAACTGGGCAAGGCGGTAGAACAGGCCGGCGCCACGATTATCAATACTGGCATCGGCTGGCACGAAGCTCAGATTCCAACCATTGCCACGAAAGTACCGCGCGCCGCCTTTACCTGGGTCACCGCACGCTTTAGAAAAGAGCTCTCGGTGCCAGTGATTACCTCTAATCGTATCAACACGCCGGAAGTTGCTGAGTCAGTGCTCGAGCGCGGCGATGCCGACATGATCTCTATGGCCCGACCCTTTTTGGCTGACCCGGATTTTGTTATCAAGGCACAGGAAAACCGCGCCGACGAGATCAATACCTGTATCGGCTGCAATCAGGCCTGTCTAGACCATGTTTTCGGCGGTCAGATGACTAGCTGCCTAGTTAACCCGCGCGCCTGCCATGAAACCGAACTGCATATCAATCCAACCGCGGCGGTCAAAAACATTGCCGTCGTCGGTGCGGGTCCAGCTGGACTCTCAGCGGCGACCACTGCCGCCTCGAGAGGCCATAAAGTCACGCTCTTTGATGCTGCCAGCGAAATTGGCGGCCAGTTTAATATTGCCAAGCAAATTCCCGGCAAAGAAGAGTTTTATGAAACTCTGCGTTACTACGGCAAGCAAATTGAACTGACCGGCGTCGACCTGAAACTCAACTCGCGAGTCACCGCAGAGCAGCTCAATAATGGCGGCTTTGATGAAGTGATTATCGCCACCGGCATCTCACCAAGAATGCCCGATATTGAAGGGATCAATCACCCCAAGGTACTCAATTATCTCGACGTGATCGGCGCTAAGAAGCACGTTGGCAATAAAGTTGCCATTATTGGTGCCGGCGGTATTGGCTTTGATACGGCGGAGTACATTACTCACAGCGGCGAAGCCACCAGCCAGAATATTCCTGCCTTTATGAAGGAGTGGGGAATTGATATGAGCTTTGGCTCACGCTCAGGTATCGAAGGCGTAACCGCACAGCCAGAGCCCTCGCCGCGCGAAGTCTATCTGCTGCAGCGCAAGAGCTCTAAAGTGGGCTCAGGACTGGGCAAAACCACCGGCTGGATTCACCGTGCAGGTTTGGTGATGAAAGGTGTGCGTTTAATGCCTAGCTGTGACTACCAAAAAATTGATGACCAAGGTCTGCATTTAACGGTAGGTGACGAGCCGCAAATACTCGATGTCGACACCATTATTATCTGTGCCGGACAGGATCCATTGCGCGATTTGGTTGCGGGACTCAATGTTCCTCATCATCTGATCGGTGGCGCCGACCTGGCCTCGGAGCTGGATGCCAAACGCGCGATCAATCAGGGGACCCGTCTCGCTGCGGCGATGTAATTAACACAGTAGTAATCCTTGCAACGTGGGGCCAAGCAACGGATCATGCGCGCTGAACAAACATGCGTGCTCCGTTGCCGCTCCATAGCAACAGGCAAGAGCAACTTACAAAGAATCACTTTTATAGAAGAATTATGTCTGATCAAAAACAGCAAACCCTCGACTTCCGCAATGCTCTAGGTAGCTTTGCCACTGGCATCACCGTTATCACCGCACTCGGCCGAGATGGCCAAAAGGTCGGCATGACCGCAAACAGCTTTAACTCGGTGTCACTGGACCCGGCGCTGGTACTCTGGAGCGTCGGTCGCGACGCCAACTGTTTTGATGACTTTATCGGCGCAGAGTCCTTTGCCATTCATGTGCTGGCCGCCGACCAAGAAGCGATATCGAATCGCTTCGCCAAAAGCGGTGTGGACAAATTTGCTGGCATAGATTGCTCTGAGGGTTTAGCAGGAATACCGATCCTGCCCCACTACAGCGCCTGCTTTCAATGTCACATTGAGAACCAATATGAAGGCGGTGATCATGTGATTCTGGTCGGCCGAGTTATTGAGTTTAGTGACAAAGGTCTCGAGCCACTGATCTTCAGTCGCGGCAAATACGCAACGCTGTAACGACTTCAGTCCCGCAGTCGACAGCGAATCAGTTGCTGCGACCACAGAGTACTGTCATCTGAAGAGCACTGTCATCTGAAGAGCGCGGTCAACTGACTGAGCACTTCCTCAATTGGCTGCACATCGGCGTATTTGGCATTTAGATCAAACAAATTGGCCCGGTGCGCCTCGGGGTTTCTATCGCCAACCGCCTCTTCGGCAATCACAACCTGGTAATTGTGCTGCAACGCATCCACCGCTGATGCACGCACACAGCCGCTCGTAGTTAACCCTGTCACCACCAATGAATCAACACCCAGTGCGGACAATTGCTGATGAAGATCGGTATCGAAAAAGGCACTAGCCCACTGCTTCTCAATTAGAGCTTCGCTATCCAGAGGCGCTAATGCCGGATCAACCTTTACCCAATGGCTATCGGGCTGCAACACATTTAGCGCCGGCACCTTGCGGCGAAAAACCTGTGCCTGCTGTTCATTGTGGTAAACCACTGTAGTGAAAAAAACCGGTAGATCCAACGCTCTGAATGCCTCGAGCAGCTGCCGATTGGCTGCAACCACCTCCGGACAAGCCGTTCCCAAAGGACAGTCTGGATCGGTAAAACCATTGATCATATCGACCAGCAGCAGAGCCGGATTGCCACTCAAGCCAAGCGTATTTTGCTGAAGATTGTTTGATGTCATGCGCATCACTCTTTTTCTTACCATAAAAAAAACGGGCTGTGCTTTCCATAACAAGAAGCACAGCCCGCTATTGATACTACTCGATTTTAGAACCGGTAGTTAAAGTCAATCCCGTAAGAGTCTTTGGCGCCTGGGTGGACAAATGAACCACCGAATTCAGGGGCTGGAATGATCTCTTCAAGATACTTCTCATCGGCGATATTACGACCCCAAACAGTCACACCCCAGTTCTCGCCATCAATAGAGATACGGGCATTGAGCGTGTCATAAGCGTCGCGCTTAGCTTTGCTAAAGTCCTGCGTAATGCTTGCGCCTGGATAGAAAACCTGCCAGATGCTTGGCGTCGCTTCGCCCTGCAATGTATGGAACGCCATTTCACCAACATGCTGCCAATCGAGACGGGCCGTCAGATTGATACCGGAACTCACTTCGGCTTCAAACTGCGCACCGAGATTGTAAGTACGATCTGGCGCCTGTGGTGCATCGTTACCCACCGTTAAAGGGCGATGATCATTGCGCTTTATTTCACTATCCAAAAAGCCTGCACCGCCAAACAATGAGAAGTTCTCTGTCACTACTGCGTTAAAGTCCATTTCAAAACCTTGGATACGCACATCTTCAATAGTGGTGACAACACGCATCAACCCAAATGGGCCAGCGTAGAATTCAAAGAACTGACTGTCTTTGACGTCGGTAGAGAAAAGCGAGGCATTGACGCGCAAGCGATTATCCATAAACTCCATTTTGCTACCTAATTCGACACTGGTAGACACCTCTTTCGCATACTCGTCCTTCACTGACAATTTACCGTCGACCAGCGCACCAGGATTGGTGCCATCGCCATTATCGTTGTACCAGAAGTCGATTAACGCCTCACTGCCAATGGAATTAAAGCCACCACTGCGGAAACCAACACCCCAGCTAGCATAGAGATTAAGATCTTCCGCGGCATTCCAGCTCCAGGTTACCTTTGGCTGAAATTGACTAAAGGTAGCACTTCGATTGGGAATACCATTCGGATTTGCCGCAAACGCAGGGTTGATAGACCCCGTCGAATTGACATTCAAGCCTGAACCCGCTGCGTTGGGCACCTGATTGTTCACATCGCGCTCTTCGCGATCAAAGCGCGCAGCAAAGGCTACTTCCATGTCCTCACTGATATCAAACTCAAGTTGGCCAAACACGGCCATTACCGAGGTATCAAACTGGTCATCAAACAACAGATCAGTTGGGTTAGGGCCAGTGGCAGGGACATAGGCCTGGCGCAAGAAGCCATTGCCTGTGTCGGCACCATAGGCGACTACAACCTGACGCTCAATCTCGGCGGCATAAACACCTGCAATCCAGCTAATTTCGGCATCATCATCTGAGGTTAAGCGGATTTCCAAGCTGGTATCTGACTGATTGCGTTCCTGATACTGATAGCCATCACAAGCTGTCGGCGTATAGGGTCCATAGATACCGGTAAATTCCTGCTCAATCCCCGATGGGAACACACCGAATGGAGAGAAAAACTCACCAAATAAATCAGAGCGTCCCGCACCACCCATAGAGGTAGGCATGTTATTTAAGGTTGCTCGATCAGCCTGACAGGCCGGGGTTAATTCGTAACCATAGAATGTCGCACTGGTGCCATCGGACAGCAAATACTCTTCCAGGTCACTGTAACTAAGGACTGCACTGACATCGACACCATCGCGATCCCAGTCAGCTTTAACCGAAAACTCACTGGTTTCCTGCTCATTCTCGCCGGGCACATTATTTGAAAAGATAAACTCTTGCTGATTCACGTCGGCAAAGAATGTTGGCCCAAGACCAAAATCATTGGCAAACGCAGGCAGTGCAAACACCGCATTAAAGTTAATCGCACCGCCACTAACTTCACTCATACCAGCACGGAAATCCAGCGACAATTCTTCATTAACATCCCAAATCAAACGCCCGCGAACGGTGGTGTCTTCGAGAAAATCAACCGAGTTAGCGCCAGTGTATGCATTGCTGTAGTGGCCATCGGTTTCGCGCTGACTGACACTGATACGGCCGAGAACACCATCGGCCAGACCACCACTTAGGGTTAAGCTGGCATTGGTCGAACCATTGTTACCGGCGCCGACTTTAACCTTACCTTCAAATTCTTCATCGGGACGATTGGTGGTGACCAGAATGGCTCCAGCGACCGCATTGCGGCCATAGAGTGCACCCTGAGGACCTTTTAGCACTTCAATCTGGCTGACATCCATCAGCTCTTCGTTAAAGCCGTTAGGATTGGTTACCAACACGCCATCAACCACATAGGCAAAGGTCGATTCCGCGTCACGGGTTGAAACAATACCGCGAATACTGACCTGAGTATCACCGACATTGGCGGAGTCAACCATGGTTACATTGGGCATCAGACTAATAAAGTCAGCCGGGCGCTGGATACCGGCACTCTCAATTTGAGATTCGGTAAATGCGGTGACGGCAATAGGTACTTCTTGCAAGTTTTCTGCCCGCTTTCGTGCAGAGACAACGACTTCTTCAATGGCAATCTCGGCGACAGAGGCTGCGCTGAAGTTTGCCAGCACCGCGATTACGAGTGCTTTTTTTGCATAGGTTATGTTCATACTAACTCCCCAAACTAGGTTTAATGATTGTTGTAATTATGGATTTCAGCTATTTTTTATTACTTTTTACCGCTTATACGTTTTAATTTTCTGCCTTATCAACGCTACCGAGCGCCAATAAAAGTCGGCTTAACCGGCGCCGGCAAATGGGTTTCATCTTCACAGCGACTGCGAATTTCTTCCAGGTCACCGCCAAAATTAAAGAGTGCATCATTGCTACCGCGTGCGGCGACCAACTCGGCACGAAGCTTGTCGGTGGCGGCCTGGTCAACACTGCCGTCAGCCGCAATCACCACACCATAGCGCTGTGCCCCCTGAACTGACACTAGCCTGCGCGCCACATCCTGACGCACCAACTCAGGATCACGGGCAAAGGGATCACCCCAACCACCGCCACCCCAGGTATTGAAGTAGAGCACATCGCCCGTTTTCACTTTAATACCTTCAACCTTGGCTGGCAGCCATTCTTCAGAGCCATCAACACGAACTAGCCTTTTGGTTGAGCGCAGTCCCGTCTCGCCACCGAGCACACCCCAGGGATAAGTCAGCCAGCGCTCATCGTGAATGCCAATGTCGCCATCACACAAGAAGCGATAGGCAACACTTAAGCCATTGCCGCCACGGTGCAAACCGGCGCCACCAGAATCGGCAATGGTTTCGTAGCGCTCAATTCGCAATGGAAAATAGGACTCAATAAATTCATTTGGCACATTAGTAAATCCAGGCCACAGGCTGTGTCCATCCGGGCCGTCACCCACTGGGCGACCGGGAACCCCGCCGAAGCCAATCTGAAATAGCTGGAACCACTCATTACCTTTGCCTTCGCGGCTGTCATAACCAGAGAAGAACAGGTGCGGTGAATCCGAGAAGCCTGCCGCATTCAGCATCATCTCTGGCGCGCCCATACCCAACAGCGCACCGAGCACATCAAAGATGCGACCCAGAGCATGGGTTCGACCCGACAGTGCCGCCGGATAATTGGGCTTTAACAGCGTGCCCTGAGGAATGCGCACATCCACCAGATCATAGAAACCATCATTAAAGACAATCTGCGGATCAACTACGTTAATGGTGAACGAGCCGAAGAACATTTTGAACATATCTTCGTTAAGGAAGAAGTTTACCGAGCTCTGCGCCTGAGGGTCAGTGCCGGCAAAGTCAAAGATCGCCTTCTCGCCTTCTCGCCACATGGTGCACTTAATTTTGTAGGGGCCCATGCCCATACCGTCATCGCAGATATAGTCTTCGAACTCTCGCGGCTCTTCAGGAATAAACATACCGATAATATGTTTCATGGCGTCATAGTTGCGCTGCAACATAATATCCATAGTCGAGAACAGCACATCATCGCCAAAGCGCACAGCCAACTCAACGCAGCGCTTGGCTGCGGTATTGCAGGCCGCGACCAATGCATTTAGATCAAAACGGTTCCACTGCGGGGTCCGCACATTGTGCAGAATCAGTTCCAGCAGATCGCTCTGCAACACCCCCTTTTTGTACAGCTTGGTGGGCGGAATACGGATGCCTTCCTGGAAGATAGTCGTTGCCTGAATAGGAATTGACCCCGGCACCATGCCGCCATTATCTGACATATGACCAAACATCGCCGACCAGGCTATATGGCGTCCATCTTTAAACACCGGTACCAACACGACCCAATCGGGCAAATGGGAAACCGCCGCATTACACATATAGGGATCGTTAGTAAGGATAATATCCCCCTCTTCGATCTCTTCGTCATAGGCCTCTAAGAACGGCCCGATAAATGAACCGAACTGGCCCACCACCATCTTGCCGTCTTTGTTGGCTATCATTGGAAAGCAGTCACCCTGCTCGCGAATACCCGGAGACATGGCGGTCCTAAACAGCACTGCATCCATTTCTTCGCGCGCATTACGCAGCGCGTTTTCAATAATATCGACTGTTACGCCATCGACATCGACAGCTTTTAAGGGGTCATTATTGGTTTCTAATAGTCTTGCCGTCATGATTACTGACCCCCTTTTGCGACTGAATTCTGTGGATTGATTAGCAGATTGCCGACCGCGTCGACCACGGCAACATAGCCTGGTAGTACCACGGTGGTGGAATCCATCTCGCCGACAATGGCGGGACCGGGAACCTCTAATCCAGTGCTGAGTTTATTGCGGTCGTAGATGTTCGCCTCGTACCAGTCACCTTCGTAATAGAAACGACTGGTGATAATTTTGCATTGCTCAAGGCTCATACCGGTCTGGCCAATCTGGCGCTCGGCAATCGATTTAGCTCTCGCCTTAGCGACCGCGCGAATCATTAATATCTCGTGGCCATCATCCAATTTGAAGGTAAACAGCTGCTCATGCTCAGCATCAAACTGATCGGTCAACAGGGCAACGCCCTTCTCTTTAAGCTCGGCATCCGTAAAGTCGATGGTGATCTGGAAAGCTTGTCCCGCGTAGCGCAGGTCAGCCTGATAGCTGATCTCATGCTCTGAAGCAGGAATATTGTCTTTTAACAGCGCGTCACCAGCACGTACCTGCAGCTCGTGAAGGTCTGCCGCCAGCTGCGCATCGCTGAGATCGCTGGCCATGGTCAAATAAGTGCGAGCCGCTTCATCCTGCACCTGAGTGGTGGCGTCACCATAGGCGCAGAGCACGCCGGGGCCCGGCGGGATAATCACCGGCCAGGCATCGGTCAAAATACCTAGCGCATTGGAATGCAGCGGCCCGGCACCACCAAAGCCAACCAGCGCAAAGTCACGCGGATCGTAGCCCTGCTCTACTGACACCAAGCGCAGTGCACCAAACATTGATTCATTGACAATTTTAATAATGCCTTCTGCTGCCGCCATTAGGTCTATACCCATGGCATCAGCAACCGACTGCACAGCGGCGACAGAGGCTTCGCGATTAATCTCCATCTTGCCACCCAGCTGCACATCTGAGGGCAGATAGCCCAGGACAACATTGGCATCGCAGACTGTTGGCTGGACGCCGCCTTTCATATAACAGGCAGGACCGGGCACAGCACCTGCGGACTCAGGACCTACTCGCAGCGCTTTGGTAAGCTCTGGGACAAAGGCAATGGAACCGCCACCGGCACCCACGGTGCGCACATCTACTGAAGGTGCGCGAACTCGCACATCGGCAACAATGGTCTCGCGGCGAACCCGGGCACGGGAGTTTTGGATCAGGGCGACATCGGTAGAGGTACCACCCATATCACAGGTCAAAATATTGTCGTAACCGGCACGGCTACAGAAGTAAATGGCGCCAGAGACACCCCCAGCCGGACCCGACATCAGCATATTCACCGGAGATTCCGCCGAGGCTCGCGCCGAGGCTAGTCCGCCATCGGAGCGCAGGATAGAGAGCTGAGTATCAGGACCCATCTTGTCATCCAATGCCGCCTGCAAGTTACCCACATAGCTGGCCACTTCAGGACGAACATAGGAATTCACCACGGTGGTTTCAGTGCGCTCATATTCCTGCATCTCTGGCACCACATCGCTGGAGATCGAAATCGGTGTGTCGGTAAAAATTTCTGCGGCAATTTCACTGGCCCGCTGTTCATGGGCGCCATTAATGTAGGCATTAATAAAGCAGATGGTTAAGGCTTCCACCTCACCTGTGGCATGCAGTGTCTTTAGATCTTTGCGCAGCTGCTCTTCATCCAGACCCCTCACTACTTCGCCATCAGCACCCATTCGTTCATGGGCACCAATCGTTAATTCGAGGGGGGCTAATAGAGGCTTTTTAACAAAGCTAACCCAGCCACCGAGACCACCAGGGCAGAAAGATCGCGCCACCTGCAAGGTGTCTTCATAACCTGCAGTGGTCACCAGACCGACCTTCGCGCCACGGCCAGTCAATACAGCATTGGTCGCCACTGTGGTGCCGTGCATCACCCTGCTGACATCGGCTGGATTAACACCAGATTCCTCGCAGATGCGGGCAATACCATTGAGCACACCAATAGAGGAATCCTCCGGTGTGGAAGGCACTTTCGCCGTGTGGGTTTCCCCGGTCTCTTCATTAATCAGCAGAAGGTCTGTGAATGTTCCCCCTACATCTACACCTAGCCTGTAACTCATGCTTATCTCCGAGCAATTTTTTATCATTTGTTGTTATTAATCGCTTTCTTCTAGCGCTTTTTTAGCCAGCTTGCTTGGCCAAATGACTCTGCAGCCAAGCTTTTGATCTGCCACCCGGCGCTGTGCCCGTTAATGCCTGCGCCAAATCAGAAGCCTGCATCAGTTTATCTAAATTGATTCCAGTATCAAAACCCATCTGTTGCAGCATCATCGCAATATCATCTGTGGCAACATTACCCGATGCACCAGGGGCAAAGGGACAACCGCCCAAACCGGCGATGGAACTGTCAAAGCGACGTATGCCAGATTCAACTGCGGCATAGACATTGGCCAAGCCCATGGCTCTGGTATCGTGAAAATGACAACCGAGCTTTTCAGCACCGTGGCGTGCCACCAGTGCTGCGGTCAAATCACGCACCTGCTGCGGGTGAGCAGCACCAATAGTGTCAGCTAATACCACCTGATCCGCACCAGCAGCCATAAATTTGGCCGCGATGATTTCCACCACAGCAGGATCAGTCGGACCGTCAAACGGACAGGC
>JGI20156J14371_10002525_pt1 | contig 14287 bp, 15 predicted proteins | sample COG_06_FD_14371 | JGI IMG/M metagenome (IMG submission 14371)
TCTGTTTTATTTTTAGATTATTTAGAACATTTTATTTCTAATGCTAATACAAAAAGAGTCCAAGGATATGGAACGGTGGGCCTTGCGTACAATACCATTCGGACCTATAAATCACTGCATCGAATTATAAAATCATTTGAGTTTGAGAAATCAACACAATTATATATTAATTCTATNNATAAATATACTGCCGAATCTTTTACCTCTTTTCTGAAAACCGAAAAACAGTATAGTGATAATTACTGTGGTCAGCTTTTAAAACTATTAAAAATTATTTTGCGAGATGCTGAGAAAAGCGGTTTAGAAGTCCACCCTTATTCTAATTATATTGAATCATTTAAACAAAAAAGCTCAGATCGAATTTTACATGTTTTAAATCCGATAGACATTAAAGCTTTGATGGAATTAAAGCAGATTCCAGCATCGTATAGAGATAGTTATAATTGGTTAATAATTGGCTTATCTATTGGGCAGCGTGTATCTGATTTATTAAAGTTGGGTCCCAATAATATTAGAAAAGCAACCACTGGATTGTATATAGATCTCTTGCAACAAAAAACAAAGAAAGCAGTAACGGTTGGTGTTGCAGATCCTTTTGTCATTGAACTATTAGAGAATGAATTCCCGAAAAGAGTTTCTCAAGTGGTCTTTAATAAAGAAATTAAAGCACTTTGCAGAATGGCTGGGATAAATGAATTGGTGTCTGGGTTTAAGAACAACCCGAAGACCCGAAGAAAAGAAATTGTAAACGCACCAAAATATGAATTTGTTACTTCACATATTATGAGGCGGTCTTTTGCAACCAATTACTATGGTAAAATTGAAACGCCTCTACTTATGAATATTACAGGCCATTCTAAAGAAAGTACATTTCTGATGTATATTGGAACGCATCAAAACAAAGATGCGCTGGCAGATTTATTTATGCAGCAAGCCAGTGCTATTTAATGATTGTGTCTTCATCGTAATTTGGGTCATCAGCTAATATAAAAAGGGGTTTATCTTCTTCTACTTCTTTTGTAGGTTTATTTTTTGGAAACAAATGGCCTGATAGGGTGACAAAAAGTTTGACCCGTTCTGTTTTGGTGAGTTTGTCTTGATTCATCAATAAATCATCCAATACTTTTTCAAAAAGGAGTTCCATCTTTTCTTGTAAATTAGCGTTTTCTTTTTTTGCAGGACCTCGTTTGGATTTCTTTCCTGCTTTCTTAGCGGATTCTGGATTGAATGGCATGATTTTAAACTAAATTATAAGTTCAAGTATTATACATTTTCTGATAATATTCTTGGTACTTTCCAGAAGTTACATTTTGCATCCATCCTTGATTTTCTAAATACCATTTTACAGTTTTTTCAATTCCTTCTTCAAATTGTAAAGAAGGTTCCCAGCCCAATTCATTTTTTAATTTCGTAGAATCAATAGCATATCGAAGGTCATGACCAGCTCTATCAGTAACATATGTAATTAACTTCTCAGAGGTTCCTACTTTCCTTCCCAACAATCGATCTACTGTTTTAATCATTACCTTGATCAAGTCTATATTTTTCCACTCGTTAAACCCTCCAATATTATAGGTTTCACCTAACTTACCTTTATGAAAAATAACATCAATAGCCCTAGCATGATCATTTACAAATAACCAATCTCTAACGTTTTCACCTTTACCATACACAGGTAATGGTTTGTTATTAACAATATTATTAATAAATAGCGGAATCAATTTCTCTGGAAACTGATATGAACCGTAATTGTTGGAGCAATTAGATATTACTGCAGGTAAACCATAAGTATCCGCAAATGCTCTTACAAAATGATCTGATGAAGCTTTAGAAGCCGAATAGGGAGAATGCGGATCATAGGCTGTTTTTTCTGTAAAAAAGCCTTCTTCCCCTAAAGACCCATAAACTTCGTCTGTAGAAATATGATAAAATAAATGATTTGAAAAATCACCATTCCAATATTCTTTAGCAGCTTGTAATAAACTTAATGTGCCCATAACATTGGTTTGTGCAAAAGAAAAAGGGTCTTCAATAGAACGATCTACATGAGATTCTGCTGCTAAGTGAATTACATCCGTAATTTCATGTTTTTTAAACAGCACCCTCATTCTATTAAAATCGCAAATATCTTCCTTTAGAAAATGATAATTTTTATAATTTCCAATATCTTTTAAGTTCTCTAAATTACCAGCATAGGTTAATTTATCAAGATTAAAGATCGTATACGCTGGATATTTATTTAAAAATAACCGAACCACATGCGACCCTATAAAGCCAGCTCCACCTGTTATTAGTATGTTTTTCATAACTCTAATTTATTTAAACATTGCTTTAGAGATTCTCTCCAATGGGGTATTTCAATTTTAAAATCCTCTTTAATTTTTGTTTTGTTGAGTACAGAATAATGGGGTCTTTTTGCCAAGGTTGGGTAATCTTTTGTTTCTATGGGTTTTACTTTACAATTCAAACCAGCTAAATCCATAATCGAAATGGCAAAATCATACCAAGAGGCTACACCTTCATTAGAATAATGATAAACGTTCCCTTTTCTACTTAAGCGCTTTGACTTTGATAATATATCCAAACAGGTTTTAGCTAAGTCACTTGCATGTGTTGGAGTACCTATCTGATCAGAGATAACATTTAATGATTTTTTTTCTCTTCCTAAACGAAGCATTGTTTTTATAAAGTTATTTCCATATATCGAATATAACCATGATGTTCTGATTACAATTGCATCTATATTACTATTGATAACAGCTATCTCTCCTGCTCTTTTTGTTTCGGCATAAACACCAATGGGGCTTACCGGGTCTGACTCTTTATACGGCTCAGAATTGTTGCCATTAAAGACGTAATCCGTTGAGATGTGGATGAGCTTGCCTTTTACATTTTCTAACGCCTTAACAATGTTTGATATGCCGATTGAATTTACAAGCTCAGCGGCTTCATTGTTTTCCTCAGCTTTATCAACCTTAGTATAAGCTGCACAATTAATCGCTGCATCAATTTTTTGTCCTTTAAAATATTCATTTAATGCCTCCTCATCACAAATATCTAACTCAGGAAGGTCTGTAAATACGCACTCTAAATTATTGTAATCGGAAGCAAGCGCTTTGATTTCTGTTCCCAGTTGACCTTTTGATCCTGTGACTAATACTCTCATAAGTTAAATAGTAAAAGGGGATTTAATCTCGGAGAGAAATGGAAGCTTTAAGTCTTTTTCAGAAACAAAAATTTCGTCTTCATTAATACCCCATTCAATATTTAATTTTGGATCGTTCCAACGAAGCCCTGCATCGAATTCTGGCGCATAGGCATTGTCAACTTTATAAGCAAAAATTGCATTATCACTTAACACAGCAAAGCCATGTGCAAAACCTCGAGGCACAAACAATTGTCTTTTATTTTCACCCGTAAGTTTAACCATTACATGTTTACCAAAAGTTGGGGAACCTCTTCTTATATCCACAGCTACATCTAGCACTTCACCTTCAATACATCTAACCAATTTTGCTTGCGTAAAAGGTGGGGTTTGAAAATGTAGACCTCTCAGTACCCCTCTTGAAGACTTGGATTCATTATCCTGTACGAAATTAACTTTCCCAATATTTTCTTCAAAAGCTTTCTTATTAAAAGATTCTAAAAAATAACCTCTAGTATCACCAAATACTTTTGGTTCAATAATTAAAATTTCTGGAATATCTGTTTTTATAAATTTCATTTAATTCTTTCTTACAAGGTTTAATAGATATTGACCGTATGCATTCTTCTTTAATGGTTCTGCTAATTCCCTCAACTGTTCTTCATCAATATATCCCATCCCATAGGCTATTTCTTCGAGACAAGCGACTTTTAGACCTTGTCGCTTTTCGATAGTCTCTATAAATTGTCCTGCCTCCATTAATGAATCATGCGTGCCTGTATCCAACCATGCGAAACCTCTGCCTAATAATTGAACTTTTAAGTCATTTCTCTTTAAGTACTCCTGATTTACTGTTGTTATTTCTAATTCACCTCTATTTGAAGGTTTAATTGATTTAGCAATTTGCACAACGTCATTAGTATAGAAATACAAACCAACTACCGCATAATTAGAAGCCGGGTTCTCTGGTTTTTCTTCGATGGAGGTAACATTGTCTTTCGCATCAAATTCAGCAACACCATAACGTTCAGGATCTTTTACATAATACCCAAATACAGTTGATTTTCCTTCAGTAACATTCTTTCTGGCATTTCTAAGCATTTCTGAAAAACCATAGCCGTAAAAAATATTATCCCCTAAAACTAAACACACGCTATCATTATCAATAAACTCTTCTCCTATAATAAATGCTTGCGCCAAACCATCAGGACTCGGTTGTTCTTCATAAAATAAATTTAAACCTATTTCTGATCCATCACCCAACAATTTTTTAAAATTTGGTAGATCATCTGGAGTTGATATAATTAAAATTTCTTGAATACCTGCCAACATCAATACAGATAAGGGGTAATATATCATCGGCTTATCGTATACCGGTAATAATTGTTTTGAAACTCCTTTCGTTATAGGATACAATCGAGTACCACTGCCTCCCGCTAATATAATCCCTTTCATATTTTAATTTATCATTATTTATATTTGTCGTGAAAAATTAGTTTTAATCTGAATAAAAAAGAACTTCATCTTCTTTTGGATTAAGAAATTCATGCTCTAAAGTAAGGTCAAGGCCTTCTTTCAGGGTATAAGGGGCATTGAAACTTGAATGAACTTTACTCGCATTAAATTGAGTTGTTGCGCAGAATTTTTTTACGCGAACTGATGAGATAGAAAATTTTTTTCCAGTAATTAAACTTATAAAATCAAACACCAAGCCACCAAACATACCAAGCAAGTATGGGATTTTTGATTTAGGGACTGAAATGTTCATTTTATTTTCAATTACAGAAACCAACTCTGTCATTGAAAAATCTGGTTTATCTGCATAATTAAAAACGTGAAAACCAAGTTCTTTTTTTTCTAAACGATCTTTAATAAAAGCAACTATGTTAGCTATGTAAGCCATAGATTTTTTGTTTTTACCTTTGCCAATCATCATAAATTTTCCTGAACCTATTTGTTTTAATAAATTAAACACATTGCCCCTATTGCGTTCACCAAAAATTACTGTTGGTCTAATTATTGTCACAGACTTTCCTTTTGGGTTGTTTTCATACCACTCTTTTATAACTTGCTCAGCTTCCCATTTACTCTTGCCGTAATGGTTAAAAGGATCCTGTTCATGGGTTTCGTCAGGATTTTTTTTATTTAAGCCATATATAGCTACCGAACTTGTGAAAATTAATCTTTTAACTCCTGCTTTGTCCATAGCTTGAAGAACGTTTTTTGTTCCTTGAACATTTACATCGTAATATAAAGAATTAGGAGAAACATCATCTTTATGCTCAGCTGCTAACAATACAATAGCTGAACAATTTTCACTTATATAAATTTCTTTTCTTTTTCTAATATCTCCTAATATTGTAATCTCTGAATAGAAAGGACTTTGATTTTTATCTAAGTTTTTACAGTTTGTCTTACCTAAAACCGAAATTAATTTTGATCCAACGAAACCTGAGCCACCAACTATGTTGTACATATTGTTTTAGTAAATTAAATTAAAATTGATTTAAACACTTTGTATTAATTTTTGTTCTTTCCCGATCAATCCACCCCCATTTATTAAAATAGTAGATAGTAGATTCAATAGCAATTTTAAGGAGCTTTGTAGATTTATGACTACCCTTCGCAAAAACATGGTAGGCTTTAACTTTACCATAATAATATGGTGGTGTATTATTTATCCATAATCTTCTTGACAAGTCTGTATCTTCTCCATACATGAAAATATTTTCATCGAACAGATTTATCTTATCAATAACAGTATTCCTTAAAAGCATAAAGCAACCACTCATATAAGGAAATTTAAAAATACCGTCTTCTTTAGACATTCTTAACTCAAAATTATGATTATATTTTTTTAAAAAACTTGATCCCTTCATAAAACGTCTCATTAACCACCCAATAGGTGAAGGCAATAATTTTTGTAATCTTTGGAAGCTTCCATCTGGATAGTATACAGATGGTGTAACTGCTCCCGCTTCATCATTCGTTTCCATAAATAAAAGAAGGTCTTTGATAATATCTTCAAAAAAGTAAACATCAGGATTTATAATTAAATGATACTTTGACTTTTCTGAAAATAAATAATATGCGTGATTATGGGCTGCTCCAAAGCCTATGTTTTTAGGTTTGTGTATATATGTCCAGTTTCTATTTTCGAAATCTTTTTTAGATTTATTACTGGGTGAATTATCAACTACTACTTTGTAAACAAAATCACTTAAATCTAGTGAATTCGATAATTTATTAATATAATCTTGACTCATTTTATAGGCCACTAGTGACACACCAACTCCATTTCGTTCCATTATTCAATAATTTTTTTATTTCTCATCAACAATACGGCAGACAAAGCAAGCATAACCTTAGAAGATGTAAAAGGGTCTAAAGTCAAACCAGAAATAAGTAAACTTAGTAAGTAAAACCCACCATTTACATATGTCCTTTTAAGGGATTTAATCCATTTATAAAATAAAAATGATCCAATTAACCCAAATTCAAAAAGCAATCTAACATAAAGTCCGTCAATTATTATTCCTATTTGACCAGGAGATATACCAAATAGTAATGCTATTGTACGCGGTTGATATGACATAAATGTAAAGAACAAGTTTAGCCACATATCTAACCTTATTGCTAAACTCCCATCCAATGAATCTTTGAATTCTCCAAATAATGAAGAAGAATTATCTCCAGATCTAACAGACAACAATACTTCATTTTTAATAGTACCCAACAGATCATAAATAACTTCTACATTATATAAGAAATCTAAAGAAAAATATTTTATTAAAAGTGGAGATAAAAATATAAATGATAATAATGTAGCAGTAATTATGATTAGTTTAATTTTTGATTTTTTATTTTTCATGAAATCATAAAAGAAAATTAATCCAAATATAACCATTGCCATTAGAGACATCCTACTAACAGAAAGAACTATTAACAAGAATGTTATAACTAAATACTTCTTTTTATCTTCTTTGAAATAAATATACAGTCCAATTAAAAAAGCAACATTTGCAAGTTCCCAGGGTCCATTAAAACTACCTTGAGACCTGTTATAATTAAAAATATAAATTTGAATTAATGAAATTAACAATTGCAACCAAAGTGATAATTTAAACACATTGATAGAACTATATTTAAATACATCTTTAAAAACATAAGCAAATAGGAAATATTGCAACCATCTAAAATTAAATACTACTGAAATGAAATTAAATTCTTCAATGAATATAAAAGATAAAAAGCAACTAATAAACATGAATATTATTAGAGTTAGTCCGGAGTAACCACCTAAAATTCTAACTTTTGACTTTTTTATTATACATACAAAGAGAAAAACTAAAAATAATATATCATCTAATCTTAAACCTTGTTGAAGGCCAGCAATACTAACTAAATTAATTTTTGGAAAATTAATTAATACAAATAAAATTAAACTAAATAAAATATTTTTTTTCAATATTTTCATTAAAATAATTTTAATTGCAAGTTGTTCTTAAGAATAAACAATAAAAATGTTTATTATTTGTGAATTTTATCTTTAAATACAATAAAATCATTTTTTATGTGGCTGTCTTGAACAACATGAAGATTATATCGCATGTATTTTTTCTCTATTTAAACATAATTTAGCTAACCAACTTACATAAATTACACAATGCAAACCCATCAAAATATCCATGAAATATAAACTTTCGTTAAGTTTTTTTTCAAAAAAATATGATAAAAAAAGTGGACTTATATATATTAAGCTATATGAAATATGAAAGATCGAAGCGGTGCCTTGTCTACTCAAAATTAATGGGATCATTGAAAGTGATGTCAATGGCAAAAGCAAGAAAGAGAAAATGGATAAAGGGTAAATAAAAGTTGAAGCACTTTGCCAATTATCTCCCAAAAAATTAATAATAAGACTGTTCCCAAATAAAAAAATAAATATTAAGGGAAATAGGCCTAACAATAACACACTTAATAATAATTTTTTAAACTGAGAAAATAGCAAACTAGTTTCATCAACTGAGATGGCTATATCTCGCATAAAAACATGAGATATTGCCCCAGCGATAAGACTTGTTGGCGCAATAAGTATTTTAGATGTTAAAAAGAATATACCTGTAATTTCAGGTGAAAATAATATACTCGAAAATGTTAAAAAAATAAAATCTTTTCCAGCATCTATGATACTTATCGGAGAAACATAAATTGGAAATTTTTTATACTTTTTAAGTAAATCTACAGAAATTAACTGATTTATTTTTAATTTTTTAATTTTTAAAAACCTCAAATCAAGTTTCCTAAAATAAACTATCTGTAACAATATTAGTCCGGTAAAAGTACCCAATGCTAAACCCAAATATGAGTCCAAAAAAACGTATGAGAAAATTACTGAAAATGTTGCTACGAAAATTGATTGTATAACTTTCAAAATGCCCAGTAATTTAAAAGAATTTTCTCGAACCATAAAAAAATGAAAAGCTTGAACAAACCCTAAAAGCTGACCAATTAAAATTGGTATAACCCATTTCCATAAATCAAAATTAAAGATTAAATTAAAAAAAACTGTTATGAATAAGCATATAAAAGTTAAAAAGATGTTTAAGCTAATTATTGACTTAAATAAGCTTTTTGAGTGATTATCATTTTTTGTTAAAGGGATTGCTAATTCATATTTGAGATTTACTATTAAAGAAATAGTTTTAGCATACATCAGAACAATTGCGAAATTGCCATAAACTTCAGGTGAGTTCAGTCTTGATAAAACTGGAATCATTCCAATCGTAATTAACTGAGATAATGCAGTTCCAAATGCTAAATTAAAAGCTCTTTTCATTTAACCTTTTTTAATAACTATTTTAATTATTCCCATTGATTAGTATTAAAACTATACTTCTTTAAAATTCTTGCTGGATTACCTACAACTAATGAATTCTCTGGTACAGACTTAGTAACAATTGAAGATGCACCTATTATTGAGCCTTCGCCTATGGTAACACCAGGTAAAATGACAACATTCTCACCAATCCATACTCGATCTTTAATTATAACATGACTAAAATTTATTTCTCTTTTAGATGGAACAGATAACGGAGAATCTTGATTATTGCCTATATATTTTCCGTGATCATGATCAGTAATAAATACCTTACTCGCAATTAAAACATCATTACCAATTGCAACATTATTAACACAAGCTATATGACAGTAGTCATTAATTTGAACATTTTCTCCGATAGATAATTGAGGCTTATTATTTTTAATAACATCAACTTGTAGTCTATTTCCAACACCTGTAGTCAATCCTCTACCAAAAACCATGTATTTCTTACCTCTTATATCTATGGGGAACCTGATGATCCGTGAATTCCTAATTAATAATTTACCTCTAAGGAAATTTATACACAGACGAATTAAACCTATAAATCCAAGACTGTTATAATATTTAATCATTTAAATCTTTTATAATTTGTAAAAGCTTTTTTGCTCCATTTTCTCTAGATAATTTTCTTTGTAAATCCTTATTTACTTTATAGCTGTCAATTTTTAAATTGTTGAAATTAATGTCTATAAAATTATGAATCAAAAGTTTGGACTCAGTTAATAGTTCCATAGCCATAACTTTTTCAGACATCTCAGAAATAATAGGGACACCAACTGCTATATATTCAAAGACCTTTGTCGGTATTGTACCAAATTGGCTTTCAGATGTTGGATTCTTTTCTTCAAAAACCAAGTTAAAATCTGAGTTTCTTAAAATCTCTGGGACTTTTGAATAATTAATTCCTTTTTTAAATATAATATTACTTGAAATTTTAGAATGATTCTGGTTTACATATTTTTGGAGTATATAAGCATTTCCATATATATAGAACTTAAAATCAAAATCAACGGTATCTAGCCATTTTAGGAAATTATTAGGAATTCGAGATTCATGAACAATAGATCCGACGTATGTAAATGTTTTATAACTTTTTTTCTTAACTAAAGAACTTTCTTCCGTAAAAATTCTTTCATCGTAACCATTCATAATAGTAAATATACTATTTGGCTTAAAATTTTGATAATATTTTTTTATCGGATCAGAAATTACTAAAACAACATCTGAGTGAGTAATTAAATATTTATCTAATTTTCTTTCAAAATAAGAAAATTTAGAGGAGAACATTGGGTTGTTCGAGAATTGATCTCTATAATCTAAAATGATAGGCAACTTTGTAACTCTTTTAAAAATAACAGCCCAAAAATGAACAAAAATAGGTGGTGCAGTGGATAAAACAGCATTAACATCTGCATATTTCTTTTTATTTTTTATAAAGTGAATAACTATTGGAATTACGTAAAAAAATCTAGGGTCAAATAATTGTCCCAAATATTTATTTATAACATTGACTTTAACAAACTTCAATAATCTGTTTATATATCCAGGATTAATATCTTTCGTTTGAGTTCTAATATTCTCGTTAGCAATACTGTTTTTTGATTTAGTTCTAACATTCCAAAAGTTTACTTCTCTTATTTCTAAATACTCATTGTTCAGGTAATAAGAGGGCACGTTGTCTCTGCTTATCGTAAATAATATGATATTGATTTTTTTCTGTATTAAAAAATCAATCCAATAGGTAATTCTTCTAACTCCAACTGAGTTGTCTGGTGGGAAATAATATGTAAAAATTATTATTTTCATAAAACTAAAAAAGATTATTGTTTATGAAAAAAAAGTTTAATCTGCTCAACGATATTGTCCGAAACGGATCCAATTCCATAAACATCATTATCGTATTCACTTTCTATGGGTTTTCTATTTAAAGCAATAGAAACTTCATCTAAATCCTCGAAAACTAATTCATTCCAAAAGCCTTTTAGTGTTTCTGACCACTCAGTTTCTGATCTTAGAGTAATACATTTTTTACGAAGCATATACGCTTCCTTTTGAATACCTCCTGAATCTGTAATAATAGCATTACAAAAATTTAATAATGAAATAAATTCTTTATAACCTGAAGCTCCAATTAAAGCGAAATTTTTATTCATCTATTTTGAGTACTAAATTATTACTTAATTTATATTTTAAACCTGTATTATCACAAATTGCTATTCCTGAACTATCAAAATTTAATCGCTCTCCAAATTCACTCATCCAACCAATATGTCTAGATGGATTGCCTACCATTAATGCATAATCAGGAACTTCTTTTGTGACTACTGCTCCAGCCCCAATAAATGCATATTTTCCAATATTGTTCCCACATACGATCGTTGCATTAGCACCAATAGAGGCCCCTTTTTTAACAATAGTCTTCATGTATTCCTTTTTTCGAATAACGCCACTTCGTGGGTTTATGACGTTGGTAAAAACCATGGAGGGGCCCAAAAACACGTCATCTTCACAAACTACTCCAGTATACACCGATACGTTATTCTGAATTTTAACATTATTCCCTAATTGAACATCAGGTGAAATCACAACATTTTGACCAATGTTACAGTTTTCTCCAATTACTGAATTTTTCATAACATGAGAAAAGTGCCATATCTTAGTTCCTGTTCCTATTTGACAAGGCTCATCAACATAGGAACTTTCGTGAACGAAATAATTTTTTTATACATTTTATATTTTATTGAAAAACTCTTTTACTTTTTGAATAATGAATTCTTGGGATGAATTTTCAATTTCAGTGTGAATAGGCAATGAAAAAACAGTATTACATAATTGTTCCACATTTTCTATCTTGAAATCACCATTTACATAGCTACTAAATGCTTCTTGTTTATAAAGTGGAACCGGATAGTAAATCATAACAGGAATACTATTTCCCTTTAAAAAATCAATTAGAGAGTTTCTTAATTCGGGTAAAATTTTTAATGTGTATTGATGAAATACATGTGTTGAATTGTATTGTCTTTTTGGTACTGATAATTCTGGAATCTCTGAGAAATTTTCATCATAATTTGTAGCCATTTTATTTCTTGAAAAAGAATAGCTATCTAAATGGTTTAATTTAATATTTAAAATTGCAGCTTGGATGGAATCTAATCTAGAGTTACAACCAGTAACTTTATGATAATATTTAACCTCTTGACCATGATTTGCTATCATTTTAAGATTTTTAGCAATTTCATCATCATTTGTAAACATTGCCCCCCCATCACCATAGCAGCCTAAGTTTTTCGATGGAAAAAAAGAAGTTGTACCTATATGACCAATAGTCCCTGTACTTTTTACAGTCCCGTCACTAAAAGTATATTTAGCACCTATTGCTTGAGCGTTGTCTTCAATTACATACAGACCAAACTCCTTAGATAAATCCATAATACTTTCCATATCCGAAGATTGCCCATAGAGGTGAACAGGTACAATTGCTTTTGTTTTACTTGTTATGTGAGGTCTAATTATATCAGCAGTTATATTAAAAGTATCAGGATCTACATCCGTCATTACAGGTGTTAATCCCAAAAGAGAAATAACCTCTGCTGTTGCTACATAAGTAAAGGAAGGGCAAATAACCTCATCACCAGGTTTTAAGGACAAGGCCATGAGTGCTATTTGAAGAGCATCAGTCCCATTTGCACAGGGAATTACATACTTTACATCTAAGTAATTTTCTAACGATTTAACGAACTCTTTAACGGTTGGACCATTTATAAAACTCGTTGATTCGATCGTTTGAATCACTGCAGTATCAATTTGATCTTTTATTTTATTGTATTGACTTTTTAGGTCAACCATTTGTATATTTTTAATCAATTTTATAATCTTGAATTAACTAAATTTCTTGGAAGAAAACCTTTTAAATCATAAACAACACTATTAGAATCTTTTTTTAAAGACTCAATGTTTATCATTGAAAATTTATCATGCGAAACTGCTAATAAAATTCCGTCATATTTTTCTGTAATCTCATCTATAAGATCTATCCCATACTCATGTTTTACTTCTTTAGGATCAGCTTCACAATCATAAACATCAACTTCTAGTCCAAATTCTTTTAATTCATAATATACATCTGCTACTTTTGAATTTCGGATATCTGGACAGTTTTCTTTAAAAGTAACTCCTAATATTAAAATTTTAGAACCCATTATTTGTTTACCCGCCTTAATTAGCAATTTGATCATTTTATTGGCTACAAAGGTGCTCATATTATCGTTTACACGCCTGCCACTTAAGATCACTTCTGGATGATAGCCTAAGTTTTCTGCTTTATATGCCAAATAATAGGGGTCTACACTGATACAGTGTCCCCCAACAAGGCCTGGTTTGTATTTTAAAAAATTCCATTTAGTCCCGGCAGCGTCAAGAACATCTTGAGTGTCTATACCAACTCTATCAAATATTAAAGCCAATTCATTTACAAACGATATGTTAACGTCACGTTGTGCATTTTCAATTGCCTTACTAGCTTCAGCTACTTTAATACTTGCAGCCTTAAAAGTACCTGCAGTAATAATTGAACTGTATAAATTGTCTACAAAATTGGCAATGTCAGGAGTTGATCCTGATGTTACTTTTTTAATGGTAGTTAAAGTATTTACCTTATCCCCTGGAACAATTCTCTCTGGCGAATATCCACAGTAAAAGGCTGAATTAAAAATTAAGCCACTTGCTTGTTCTAATAAAGGCACACATACCTCTTCAGTACATCCCGGGTATACAGTACTCTCATAGATGACAGTATCTCCTTTTTTAAGGATTTCGCCAAGCATTTTAGAGGCACCTCTTAAAGGATTTAAGTCTGGAGTTTTGAATTCATCAATAGGGGTTGGAACTGTTACAATATAAATATTACAATCTTTGATATCATTAATATTTGCACTAAAAGTAAGTTGTTTAGCACTTCTTAATTGCTCTGGAGTAGCTTCATTGGTATGATCAATTCCTTTTTTTAAATCCTCAATTCTACCCTTGTTGATATCAAACCCTAAGGTTGGGTATTTTTTTCCAAACTCAATAGCTAAAGGAAGACCAACATAGCCTTGGCCAATCACTGCAATTTTTACTTTATCTATATTCATATTAAAATCTATGTTATTTCTCTCTCGACTACCACCGGTAGTCACTTATATTAATTTTTATGATTTTAAGTTTGTGTTGTACTAGTTAAGCTCCACATGAAAAAAATGGAAAATTGAAGTCTT
>JGI20156J14371_10002542_pt1 | contig 14245 bp, 7 predicted proteins | sample COG_06_FD_14371 | JGI IMG/M metagenome (IMG submission 14371)
TTTGAGTACCCGAATTTGGTTGGCGATGTCCGGACCTTGCCGTTGAAATCGGCGGCTGACCACGCCCTCCATAATCTCTCGTGCCTTGTCATATTCGTCCTTCTGTTCCAGCAAGACTTCGGTCCGTGCACCGTACATGTCCAGCTGTTGGTGCGTGACGAACCGCGCATATCCATAGGCCAGAGCTGGGAGAAGCAACAGGAGCAGCCAATTCTTGGCCGCCACCTTGAGCCCAATGCGCAATTGCTTGAGCGATGCGTTGGCGCTTCCTGAGGACTGATCCGTCATACTTCAAAAATACGGGATTATCGCGTTGGGTAGTGCGCAGAAGGGTTATATTTACCTTGAATACTGCCGATCATGAAAAACCTTATTTTGTCCTTCTTGGTCTGTTTTCCAGCAGTGCTTTTCGCCCAAGGTGTTTCTGAGTGTAATCAGGATGATCCTCCCGGAAATTGTTGCTATGATTGCACATGCTACACTTGCGGAGATGTTAGCATTTGCGCGGGCCTTCCTGGTGCCTCTCCTGATAGCTGTCAGTTAGGAGGTTGTCTTAACTGTTTCGAAGGCCCTACCACTGGGTGCACTTCGTGGACAGAAAATTATTATGATGGAGCGGACGATGGATGTGTTCCGATTGATGGGGGGTTAGGGTTTTTGATTGCGGGTGGATTGGGTATGGGCGTGCTTGGAGTGCGTCGGAGGAAGGAATTGGAGTTGGAAGCCTGACCATTTTTGGCCACAGGACCTGAATGTTGCTCGATCGCGGCCTGACCAAGTTCCTTTCGCTGGGACTGGTGTCCTATCTGGTGTGGTACATCGCCTACCAGTATTTTCTCAAAGACTTTACGTTGTTGGATGAGTATCTCATCCATTCCATGGTGGTGGCCACTGAAGGGGCGTTGCGTGCCATGGGCTTTGCGCTGTATGAAGTGACGTCGCCTGATTTGAGGTGGCAGGTTGGTATAGCCAAAGCGTGGGGATGCTCGAGATTGGTGCGCCATGCGATGGCCTGGTCTTGTTCGCGCTGTTTGCGGCTTTTGTCCTTGCATTTCCGGGTCCCGCAAAGCGCAAGCTGTGGTTCATTCCGGTAGGCATCGTCGCCATTCACATCGCGAACCTGATCCGTGTGATTTCCTTGGTGATTCTCAATTATTACCGGCCATCGGCCTTGTCGTTCAATCACGACTATACGTGGACTGTATTGGTTTATGGGTTCATTTTTTGGCTGTGGTATGTGTGGACGGAGAAGTTGAGCCGGGTCACTCCGTTATCAAACTGATGGTTCGATCGTATGGAGAACGCTAAGCCTTTATTGCCCCGTCAGAAGCCATGGTGGATTGCGGTCCTATTGGGCATGGTGGTTTTTGGATACTTGCAGGAGGATGCCAAAATCAAGTTGAACCACTACTCTAATGTTGGCGGGCGCTTTGATGACTTTTTTACCTACGGGTTCGAGGAGTGTGATTGGGATGCGCAATGCATGTACGAAGTGCGGAAGGACTGGTGGGACCGGCTTGCCCCGTTGAGCAAAAACAGCTTTTATGTGACCAGGGACACCTTTGACATTTTTCATTGGTGGGGCCCTGAGGAATTGCAGCGGGCAAAATGGCTGCTGATGGTGGCGATATTGTTGGGGTTTTTCTCACTGGACGCCCTGTTTTTGAGGGCTGCAGGCGTGTCCGAGCGTTGGAAGATGTTGGTGCTGATTTATGCTGCTTCGGGCTTGATAGTGGCCGCATTTTGGGCAGTGGATGGCCGAGGAGGGGCGGATGACCCCGGTTATAATGTGGCGCGCGAAGTGCTGGGATTTTTGCAGTCGCCGATGCCTTCGTTGATGCTCGTTTTGCTGCCGTGGCTGCGGGACCGTGCGATGCACAATGCACAGGCCGGGAAGGCCTAATTTCGAGGCATGACGTTTCAGGAGTTGCCGGCACACGCCCGGCTGTGGGTCCATGTGGCCGATCGGGATTTGACGGCTGGGGAACAGCAAGCCTTGAAAGGGGCACTTTCAGAATTTTTGGAGGGATGGTCTGCGCATGGCGCTGCGCTGTCGGCTGCGGGGGATGTGCTGTACAACCGCGTCTTGGTGGTTGGATTGGATGAGCAGCAGGCGGGGGCTACGGGGTGTGGCATTGATAAGCTGGTGGGCTTTGTTCGGGCGCATGGCGCGGCCATTGCTTTGGACTGGTTTGACCGCCATCAAGTGTTGTGGCGGCCTGAAGAAGATGCAGGCAACGATCAGGCGTGGAGGGCTACGCGAACGGCAGACTTCTGGGCGCAGCGAAAGGCGGGGTTGGTCACGTCAGAATCCGAGGTGGTGGATCCGTTAGCTGCAACGGTAGGTGTGGCCCTTTCGGAACTTGGTTTTTTGGTCAAAAAGTTCGACGAAAGTTGGCACGCAGATATGTGGAATTGACCTACTTAAAGAAGGGGACGTTGGCAAATTGAGGAAGTCTTAAGTGTTTTTCGTCGACTTAAGTTTAAAGTTGGTGGGCAATTAGATTTATCGAGATTTTTTGCTCGAGGCGATTTTTCGCCGTATCTTTCCTCTCAGGATTTGATGTAAAGTACCGACGAATGGTGTTTTCATCTGCCTCAACCGAATTAGCAACCAGCTGGAACCATGAAGCTCCGCATTCCTCGTGCCGCCTATATGCAGGCGGTGATTCTCCTCTCCACGTTTGCCCTTTCCATGGGTGTTCGTGCACAGTCTATCACCCTCTACTCTGATTTCTATGCTACCCAATATGGTGTGGCTGTGACGAGTTTAACGCAAGGTCAAATTGTCAACCTCAGTGAGGGGCAGATTTGGGCTACGAACGGGTTTAATCAGACCTACACCATTGACCTTTCGGAGTTTGGTGCTGATACCTACACGGTCATTTTGCTGGATGATGGCGCCGATGGAGGCCTCAGTTTTGAGGTCAACGTGGACAACCTGCCCTTCGTTTGCGGAGGCAGTTGTTCTGGAGAGCTTTCGGTGGGCCCTGCGGCGGCGTTTCCTTTCTCTTTGACGCAGCTTGATGGAATTCCAGGATGTATGGATGATGCGGCGTGCAACTTTGACCCCAATGCGGGGTTCAATGACGGTTCATGCTGCTATGACTCCTGTATTTCGGTGCGTTTGTATGACGCATTTTCGAATGGGTGGGTCGATGGTCAAGGCAATATTGGCGGGGCCACAGTAGGAAACCTCGCGGGGCAGGAGCTCGGGAGCATTCAGTTCTCGGACGGCGGTTTGGCTGTGCTTGATCTGTGTTTGGTCGATGATTGCTACGTTTTGGAACTCGAGTTCGACAACCTTGCTGTCGAGGCTTCATGGGAGATTTATTTGGGTGAGCAGTTGATTTTGGAGGGAGGTCCCGGGGTTGCGGGCGCCACGATCCAAGAATTCTTCTACGTTGGAGCTCCCGATTGTTTGAATGCGGGTTGCACGATCGAGGGTGCTTGTAACTACGATCCCGCTGCCAACTTCAATGACGGCAGCTGTGAATACCTGTCTTGTCAGGGATGTACTGACCCCACTGCATGTAACTATGACCAGAGCGCCACGATCTCTAATGGTGATTGTGATTACTCCTGCTATGGCTGTACCGAGGCTGGTGCGGTGAATTATGACGATGGGGCCATCTATGATGACGGCACGTGTTGCTACGAAGAGTACTTCTTCTTTCTCGAAGTCGGCGGCGGAAGCTGGGATGGCGAGATCAGTTGGAACATTCGGAACATGGAAACCAACACTGTAGTGGATTTCGGTGGAGCTGGATTGCATGCAGTTTGCCTTCCTGACGGATGTTACAATTTCGAGATGTTCGACAGCTTCCAGGACGGCTGGAACAATGGCACGTACACCTTTAGCACCTTTGACGGGCAAGCCGTGTACACGGGCTCTTTGGACGATGCTGAATTTGGAGACCAACTCATCAGCGGAGCAGACCGCATCACCTTGGGTGGCGTGAGCTGTCCAGTGGGCTGTACGGACCCTACGGCGTGCAACTTTAGCCCAAATGCCGTGTTCGACAGTGGGTTCTGTAATTTCTCCTGCTACGGTTGTACCGATTTTAACGCCACCAACTTTACGCCTTCAGCGTCTATTGACGATGGTACGTGTGTGTATTGCGCGGCCGGTGAGCTCATTCTTGAAGTCACCATGACCGATGCGTTTGGTGACGGTTGGAATGGAGGGGTCTACTACATCTCTGATTTGAACGGTGACATTTCTGCAACGGGTACGCTTGATAATGCGGACCAAGGTGATGGATTGACCAATGGCGTCGACCTCGTTTGCTTGCAGCCCGGCTGCTATGTCTTTGACATCACCCCAGGGGATGACTCGGATGACATTGGTTGGTACCTCGAAGATGTGGTGGGCAATTTCTATGGCACGGGTGTGGACGAAGTGTCGAGTTATGGCATGGACATCGGTGAGACAGCATCGTGTTCCTTCTTGGGATGTACCGATCCATTCTGCTTGAACTACAACCCCAGTGCAACGGACGATGACGGGACTTGCGAGTGCCCGCCGACCAACAACTATATCTTCAGCGCTCAAGCGGTGCAGTGTGGTGCACAGATTGCGGGTACGTTGACCTATGCTGTGGATGGTGAAGACCTCAATGGCACAACGTGCTCAGGACAGGAAATCAGTGCCGCAGGTGTATGGTACCAGTTCAATGCGCAGTCGGATCAGCAGATGGTGCTGTCAACTTGTGGCACGGATGCGTTCAACCCTGCTGGCAACCCGCTGTTTGACTCACAGGTGTTTGTCTTCCAGGCGGTCGACGGTGACCTCGACAACTTGGAGTGCCTCGGCGGAAATGACGACGGATGCTCAGAAGGATTCATGAGCGAAGTGGCGTTTAACGTGGAGCAGGGCCAGGATTACTACATCTATGTGACCCGCTTTAGCGAGTACACCAGTGGAGACGAGTTCCTCTTGTCTGTAGAATGTGTGGATTGCTCCAGCGGAGCGCCCATCAACGACAATTGCAACAGTGCTTTGGAATTGCAGAACGGAGTGCCTCATGTCGGCTCTGTTTGCTGCTCGAGCCCTGACAACGTAGACGTCAGTTTCCTCGCTGGATTCCAGACAAGCTATGGTGTATGGTATGAGTTCAATAGCCTCGACTACGAGACCTTCTTCTTTGACCTTCTCAATCTAAATGCGGCCAATATTGGTCTTGCGATTTTTGATGTGGGCACTTGTGGGGACCTCGAGGCGCAGGTGGGATGCCTGGTGTCGGAGCAATGCGCGGGAGAGATCAGTGACTTCACGGTTCTTCAGCCCAACACAGACTATCTCTTTTATGTCTTCACGACTGACCCTGAAGATTGCGGACAGTATCAGTTCCTGACCAATGGTGTTTACCTGGGCTGTATGGATGTAGCTGCTCCAAACTATGACCCAACGGCCACCCTGGATGATGGGACTTGCGATTACGCCGGTGTTGTCCCAACGAACAATACGTGCGGAACAGCAGAGCTGTTGGATTGTAACACCTCCCTTTCAGGTTCCACAGGTGGCGCTACCAACCTTGGTGCCCCGAACCTGATCAATGGCTGTGACCCTGTTCCAGGTCCTGGAATCTGGTACACCTTCGAAGGAACGGGTGACTTGCATACGTTGAGCTTGTGTGGATCCAACATTGACTCCAAGCTGAACCTTTATGTGAGTGACAATGTGTGTGCCGGTGGTATTCCCCAGTTGTTTGAGTGTGCGCTCACTGTGGAGGATGGCGTGTATGCTTCCGAAGAATCAGATTTCATCAACTGTGGATTCTTTGATCAGAATGACGCTTGGGTGCAGTTTATCTCAGAGCCTGGTCGCCATTATTATGCATATGTCAGTGCGGAGGATGCGGACGGCGATCCCATCACCGATGACAACGGCACGGTTGAAATCAGCTTGAGCTGTGCACCTGCAGTTGAGGGATGCACGAATGACGTGGCCTGTAACTTCAATGCCGACGCCAATATTGAGGATGGGTCATGTGACTTCTTGAGTTGCGCTTGTCCTGAGGATGCCACCGACGGCATTGCCTTGAAGCTGGACATGTTCGACAGCTTTGGTGATGGATGGAATGGTGCGAGCTATTACCTGACGGATGCCAGTGGAGATACTCTGCTCTCTGGCAATCTGGACAGTGCGGCCTACATCTTGGACGTAGACAACTTCTTGGGAGGTGATGAAGGTTTTGACACTTTCTGTCTTGTAGAGGGCTGCTACGCTTTGAGTGTTGGGGGGGGTGATTTCGATGAGGAAATCAGCTGGACACTCTCCAACGTGAGCGGTGAGGTCGTGTCAGGAACCATCGGTTCTGTCAACTTCTCATTGGGAGGAGTGGTGTGTGGATGCATTGATACGGGCGCTTGTAACTACAACCCTGCAGCCACCTCGGACAACGGATCCTGTGACTATGAAAGCTGCGCGGGTTGTACCGATTCTGCAGCCTGTAATTACGATGAGTCGGCGACCATTTCAACAGATGATTGCTGCTATGACAGTTGTGTGCGCATCCAGATGACGGATGACTTTGGAGATGGCTGGAATGGCGCTCAATACAGCTTGTACAGCGTGGACGGCTTACTTCTTGCGCAGGGCGGCTTGCCCAGCGTAGGATTTACTGTGACGCCAGAGGGGACGAGTGGCACGGACAACTTCTGCTTGGCAGATGGCTGTTATTATCTCGAGGTTTCTTCTGGTGTGATTCCTGTTGAAGTCGGATGGACTTTGCTCGGGACGTCGAGTGGCATTACTTCCGGAGGGGCGCCTGCTGGTCCAGTTTATTTTGAGGTTGGAGAGTCTGATTGCGTGGCAGGCTGCACCATCTCAGTAGCTTGTAACTATAACCCGGATGCCAACATTACGGTTCTGGAGGATTGCATCTTCGAAGGGTGTGGGGGATGCAAGTATGACATCGCAGAGAACTACAATCCGAACGCGATTCAGGACGATGGGACGTGTGAGTTCATCTTGCAGAGCCCTTGTCCCACTGACTTGAACCAAGATGGGGCCACTACAACGGCAGACTTGCTGGAGTTCTTGATCAGTTTTGGAGACCCTTGCACTGAATAATTGCATGCGTTCCAAAACGGTCACAAATTTGTTTCGGTGACGATATGAAGCGCTATAAACGGCCTCGGACTTCAGTGTTCGGGGCCGTTTCCTTTTTGAACCACTGATAATCAGCGACCTGCTTAAGNTGAATGGGNTGGTTGCGTGCTTGAAGTCAGATTTCCCCCGTCAAACTATTCTTGATTCGGTTGCGTTTCCGCTATATTGCTCCGGCAATTGGAAAAAACCTTAATCATGAACCTGAGAAATCTCATTCTCCGAGGAACCCTTAGCACGTTTGCTTTGACCCTCTTTGCGTCTTTGCAGGCGCAGACCATCACTTTTACGGCCGACAACTGGCCTGGTGAAGTGTCATCTTGTATTGTCACCTTCAGTGGTGACACAATTCTTAACGTAGACGGCGCAACATTGTTCCCTAATGGGGCCGGTGACGTTAATAACTACTCCATCGGTGCTTATGGCGCTGGAGACTACACCGTCTACATCGACGACATTTATGGTGACGGCGGAACATCAATGGCTGTCGACGCGGCTCCTTTCAATTGCACAGGCGATTGCAGTGGAACCGTCTCGGGCGCTAGTTCCACCTTTGCTTTCACGTTGACATCAGATGTTCCAGGCTGTACAGACAGCTCGGCGCTGAACTACGATGACACTGCCACTCTAGATGACGGCACGTGTCTCTTTGACACTTGTCCTGATGCGGATCAAACCATGGTTTTCGTCAATATGACGGACAGCTGGGGTGATGGATGGAACGGCAATACATACTCTGTTTATGCGGACGATGTGTTGATTGCTACCGGTAGTTTGGATGCTTCTGCTACAGGAACTGGTGGAACTGGCGGTGGTTTGAACGCCGGACAAGACACGATTTGTATCCCAGTAGGTGCTTGTTACGAGGTTGTTTCCGGAGGTGGAAGTTTCCTTAGTGAGATTGGCTGGACAATGGTCAACGTATATACAGGTGACAACATCGCAGCTGATACTGGCGGTGGTACTGTGAGTTTTTACTACGGTTTGACTGATGAGACTTGTGGTTGTACTGATGTTGAGGCGCTGAACTACAGCGGTGATGCAACAGTCGATGACGGGAGCTGTGTTTTCCCAAGCTGTGACAACCCTGACGATCTTCTGGCTCAATTCATGATGTTCGACACCTTTGGTGACGGATGGGATGGGGCGACATATACACTCTCCAACCAAGCAGGTGAGATTTTGAATTCTGGTTCCTTGGACGATGCTTTGTTCACTGTGGAGCCAGGTGCTCAGGGATATGACTTCTTCTGTCTCTCTACTTCAGAATGTTACGTGCTCGAAATCTCTGGTGGTATCTATCCAGGTGAGAAGGAGTGGCAGATTATCGATTACAACACAGGAACCATCCTGTATGACTTCACAGCCAATGATGGATTTGGTGTGTTTGGTGTCGCGAGCGGCAGTGTTGTTTGTGGATGTACTGATTCCAATGCATTCAACTACAATGCAAATGCAACCGCGGATGACGGTTCATGCTTCTCACCAAGCTGTGTTGGCAACGCTGACAGCACGAGCTACATCCTGCACTTGAACCATGACATCTATCTGTTCTGGGGAAACAACGCAGCCTACATTTATGACCCTTCTACGGGTGACACTTTGTTGTCAGCTGGATACAACAACGACCTCTACACGCCCGATTTTGAAGGCTCAGTGGTAGATGGATATTGGGAGTTCTGCATTCCTAACGATGCTTGCCTCTCGTTCTCTGGTGGAGGTGGATCACCTGCTGGTCAGCCCCTCTGGTACATCATGGATTTCGCTGGCAACATCATTCACGATGGAGGCCTCGGTGTTTATGACATCGGATTTGGCGCAGATGAGGCGACATGCCTGAGCGGTTGCACATTGCCTGCAGCCATCAACTACAATGCTGACGCTACTATCGATGATGGATCATGTGTGGTGTGTGACAATGGTCAGCTCGGTTTCTACCTGACTCTGCAGGATGACTTCGGAACAGGTTGGAGCCCAGGTAATGATTACTACCTCGTGAGTGAGGAAACAGGTGACACTGTCTTTACAGGCACAATGGATCCAGGTCCAACGACTACTGAAGTGATCAACTGCTTGGAAATTGGCTGCTACACCTTTAGTACAGGTGCTATTTTCACAACTGAAGGTTGGGGGATTGAAGACAACTTGGGCAACGTTTATGCGGACCTCATTTACGGCTCTACTGATGGCTACCCTGTAGCATTCGGTGGCACAGACGTAACAGACTGTGCTTTCCCTGGATGTCCTGATCCGTTGGCGAACAACTACAACATTTCTGCTTCTGTGGATGATGGAAGTTGTGAATTCCCGCCTGCCAACGACAACCCAGGAGATGCTCAGGCCATTGCTTGTGATTTGATTCTGACGGGCTCTTTGGCCAACTCTAATGGTGACGAGTACAGCGGCACGACAGTGTTGGGCAATGCGATTTCAGCCAGTGGTGCTATTTGGTATGAGTTTAATGCTGACCAAGACTACCAGGTCACTTTTAACACCTGTGCTTCAGCTGACGTTGACAACGGTGTTACAGACACTGACGTTATCGTATTTGCCGTAGGAACTGACGGCTCTTTGACCGCCATTGCGACCAACGACGATTCAGGAGTTGCAGGTTGTGGTTCAGGAACCACGGGTTCATTCAACTCTATTGTGAGCATCAATGCTACTCAAGGAAACAACTACCTCTTGCGTGTGGGTCACTACAGTGGCGCCTCAACGCAGACAGGTATCGTAGTTGAAGCTACATGCGCCCTGTGTCCTGACGGCTTCCCGAACAATGATGACCTCTGCACTTTGGCTTTGCCATTGGTAGATGGAGGTAACTATGACGGTAGCCTTTGCTGCACGGGTCCAGACGAAGACTTCGGAATGCCTAGCTTGAGCAGTTTCGCTACGGCTTACGGTGTTTGGTTTGAAGTCGCTGTGGAAGCGCCTTACAACTTGTACAACATTACCGTTGATGCTACAGGCACTGGTGCAGTTGGTTACGCCACCTACAATGGAAGTGATTGCACTGACTTGGCTGATATGGCTTCTGGTGTTGTAGAGGGATCTGTTCAAACCGACATGAACCAGTACTTCGCAACTGAACAGGAAGGACCGGCTACTGTCAGTATTTCCTCACCGAACTATGACAACACCTACTACTTGTTCATTTGGACAACGCAGCCTGATGATTGTGGGTCATACTCTGTGAGCCTCTCTGCTGAAATTTCAGGATGTACGGACCCAACCGCTTCTAACTACAACCCTGATGCAACGGTGAATGCCAACTGTCTCTACGTTGGTGTTACACAGCCAAATGATAGCTGTGACAACGCAATTGCTGCTTCTTGTGGTGAGGTCGTCACGGGCAACACCGGTGGTGCAACGAGTGTTGGTGGAACCAATGCTTGTGGTGGATCTGGTTCAGGTATCTGGTACACGTTGGATAACGGCGGCATGGAGCAGTTGATCACTGTGAGCACTTGCGGCTCAGACGTCAACACTGTGTTCGAAGTGTTCCAGGAGATTGATGCTCCTGATGCTACTTTGGAAGTGAACAGCTTGAACGTAGACAACTACGCTAACATCAGCGCTGTCATTGTCTACAATGGCGACACAGTAGCGAACATTCCAGCCGGTGATCTTTTCCCGACTGTCTTCAATGACTTCTACTACGGTTTGGCCGGAGGTGACTACACAGTCTACTTCACGAACAACGGTACGGAGTTGGATGGAATCGCTGCTCAGGTCATTTCGACCGATGGATCGGCACAGGACTTGCTCTGCAGCGGAGATTGCTCCACTGACCCACAGGTTTGTATCGATTTGAGCATCAACACTGATTCGTATGCCAGTGAGACCAGCTGGAACATCACCAACAGCAATGGAACGGTGGTTGCCAGTGGCGCTCCTGATTTCTCAAACAGCACGAACACAGAGACCCTCTGCCTGCCTGCTGGTTCATACACACTCAACGTGTTGGATAGCTTTGGTGATGGTATCAGCTCTACCGGTTCTGACGACGTAAACGTTTCAACAGTTGCTGGCGATGCGTTGATTGTCGCTGGTGATGTAGACGGCGACGGATCAAGCTTCTCATTCACCCTCGATGCTAGTCCTTTCAACTTCCCTGCTGGAGCTACGGTTGAGCAGTCCTTCACCATCTTCGGTGGAGCTGGTCTCTGCTCTAGCTTAATCTGTTGGAATGAAGGTGGCAACACCGAGACCATGTCTGAGACATGTGACAATGGAGAAACCTTCCAGTTCATCAGCGACGCTAACGCAAACACATACGCGTTGTTGGTAGCTGCAGGTTCAGGTTCTCTTGGAGGTCCATTCGAGATGAGCATCACTTGTGAGCCCGTTGTATACGGATGTATGGATGAGCTTGCTTGTAACTACAACATGGATGCAAACGTGGACGACGCGGACGCTCCTTGTGACTACACAAGCTGCTTGGATTGTGACACTGAGACTTGGGAGTACTGCTACGATAGCAACGAATCTTGGAGCTTCACATTGGTGAATCCAGCTGGTGGCACCATCGTTGTAGATCTCGCAGGAACGACCATCGAGCAGGGTTGGGATGAATTGAGCATCGCTGATGCTGCGTCTGGTGTGACCTTGTACAACAGCGATGAAGATGCAGACGATGGTCTCGTGATTGGTTCTGACTCATTGACAGTTTCATTCACCTCTGACGGTTCAGTAAGCTGTGTCTCAGGATCTGATTTGTACATCGCGATGGCGATCACTTGTGCACCTGCTCCAACTGTAGGTTGTGCAGATACCACAGCATGTAACTACAACGGTCCAGTGGACTTTGCAGACAACTCACTCTGTGACTTTAGCTGCCTCGGTTGTACCAACGCTGACGCTGTGAACTACAATCCGTTCGCTTCTGTGGATGACGGTTCATGCTGCTTCGGTGCATTTATCGAGTTCAACATGTTCGACAGCTTCGGTGACGGATGGAACGGTGCAACCTACAGCTTCTACGATGCTGATGGCAACCTTGTCGCTGAAGGCGGTCTTGCGAGCAACGAGAATGGCGGTGATTTCGATACAGACGCGGTCTGTGTGGACGCTGCTGGATGTTACACATTGATTGTCACCGATGGTTCTTACCCATCTGAGGTCAGCTGGACGATTACCGGTGCTGCATTCAACAATACAGGTGGCGGTCCTGGAACCTACTCAGTGGGTCTTGGAACTGCTTGTACTGAAGGTTGTACGTTGCCATTTGCTCCAAACTACGTGTCTGCAGACAGTGTAGATATTGAGAACAATGACCTCTGTGACTTTGACGGCTACATCATGGGTTGTACTTATCCTGATGCGTCGAACTACGGTGTCTACGCTGATGGTACAGTGATCCCAGAAGATCAGTTGCCAACCAACGACGACGGTTCTTGTACGTTCGATACAGCGAACCCTTGCCCAACTGACCTTAACGGTGACGGCGGCACGACGACCTCTGACCTGTTGATTTTCCTCGGTGCCTTCGGTACGGATTGCTGATCAGCATGTAGGTGAAGGGCTTTGCTCTTCGTAAATATTGGAAAGGCCCGACGCAAGTCGGGCCTTTCTCATTTTAGGTATCCCCACCTTAGCACCATGAGAAAGGCAGTTTTGGTCACAGGTGCCGGGTCTGGTATTGGAAGGGCAACCGCCGTGCGTTTGGCATTGGAAGGTTTTGATGTATTCCTTGTGGGCCGTCGGTTGGAACCATTAGAGGAGACCCGTGCTGTATTGGGTCAATCAGGCCACCATGTGAGTATGGCGCTTGATGTGTCGGATCGGTTGGCTTTCCATGACCAATTATCAGAGGTCATGTCTGTGACGGGACTGGAAAGAGAATTGGTGGGAGTCTTTGCCAATGCGGGGATAGGCGGTTCAAATGCATTTGACTTGGATCCTGGGAAGGACCGGTGGGATGAAATCATGATGGCCAATGTGACTGGGGTGTATGTGACCCTGCAGACAGCTTTCCCTTATTTGAGAGACGCTGGTCAGTCTGTAACCCATGCTGTGGTGACATCAAGTGTTTTGGCACGATTTGGAGTCCCTGGTCAATCGGCCTATGTGACTTCTAAGACTGCCGTACTGGGATTGGTTCGGAGTCTGGCCGTAGAGTGGGGGGGCAGTGGGATTTTGGTCAATGCCATTTGTCCCGGTTGGGTGGAAACGGCCATGGCCCAAGAGTCGATTCAGCGAATGGCCGATGCCCAAGAGATGAGTTATGATGAATGCCATGCGCAGCAGTGTGCCATATTGCCGACAGGGAGGATGAGTCAACCGTCTGAAGTGGCGGATTTTGTGGCTTGGTTGATGTCGGAGGAGCAACGTGGAATCACAGGTCAAGGATTGGACTTGAACAATGGAAGTTGGATGTCATGATGTACAGTGCAACAATGAAGGATGGTTATAGAATGGGGATGATCACAGTGATCATGCTCTTTGGTTGGGTTTCAGGATTGGGTGCACAGGAGTTGCAACAGGACGATGTTGTGTGGACCCAAGACTCCTTGATGGTGGCTCACATCCATCAGCAGATTTTGGGTTCGGGTGAATGCTATGAAGACCTGAGGGTCTTGTGCAAGGAAGTGGGGGCGCGATTGAGTGGTTCCCCTGAAGCAGATGAAGCCATTCTATGGGGGGGCAAGACCTTGCAGGCCATAGGTGCGGGTGACGTACGGATGCAGCCCGTCATGGTGCCTCATTGGGAAAGGGGAGGAAAGGAACGGGCTTGGATGCGGATTGATGGCGGAGCAAGGGAGCCTTTGCGCGTGGCTGCGTTGGGCGGCAGTGTGGGCACAGGCGGAGATGTTGAAGGCGAAGTTGTGGTGTTTCAGGATTTTGACGAGCTCGACAGCATGGGCACTGCGGGCTTGGAGGGGCGGATTGCCTTTTTTAACCGCCCAATGGACCCATTGATGATCAATGCTGGAAGTGCCTACGGAGGAGCATATGAGCAGCGCTCTAAAGGGGCGGTTGAATCAGCACGGCATGGGGGTATTGCGGCATTGGTGAGGTCGTTGACCCATGCGTTGGATACATTTCCGCACACGGGGGGCATGCGGTACGATGATGACGTTGTTCAAGTTCCTGCTGCGGCAGTGAGCACCGTAGATGCCCGACGGATTG
>JGI20156J14371_10002551_pt1 | contig 14210 bp, 12 predicted proteins | sample COG_06_FD_14371 | JGI IMG/M metagenome (IMG submission 14371)
GTTTTTAAGGTATCTTTAAATAGCCTGATTCGGCAGGCGTCCTGATATTTTTTTGGTGATATACCAATCACCGCTTTAAACCTGCGCTGGAAGTGGCCTGTGCTCATACCCGCCTGTCGAGCCAGTGACTTCAGGGGCAACACCTGATCGCAATGACAGGCTATGTAACGACACATCTCATGCATCAAACTCTGCATCATGCTTTCATCCCCAACGAGCGACTTTTTCATTGGTATTATCCTAACAGTTATTGCTGCAAAGAATTATTGCTCACTAATACTGTGCTGACACTCTGTTTCTTGCGCTCAATTAAATCGACAATCTGATTTTTTGGCCAATGCATTTTTGCTATGCTGCATCTCTTGAAAAAACAAGGAGCTCGAGGCATTGATCACCCTCTACGGCATCAAAAACTGCGACACCATCAAAAAGGCCCGCAACTGGTTAAGTGACAATGGTATCGACTATCGCTTTCACGACGTCCGCGCTGACGGCATAGACGCGGCTACCATTGAGCAGTGGATTGCCGAAGCTGGCTGGGAAACCGTTCTCAACCGTCGCGGTACCACCTGGCGCAAGCTTGATCCCAGTATTCAAGAGGCAACCACCAGCGACAATGTCGCCGCCCTGTTAGTGGAACACCCGGCGATGATCAAACGCCCCGTATTAGATGTTGCAGGGGTTATTAATATCGGCTTTAAAGCCGAGCAATATCAAACAATATTTAATTAATCATTTAGATCAACCAAAGAGAATTAGCATGAGTAATTTGTACAGTTTCGCAATTGGCGTTGGCAGCAAGAATTCAAAAGGTGAATGGTTAGAGGTGTTTTACCCTCAGCCACTGCTGCACCCAGAGCAAACCCTAAGAGATATTTTCGCCGTGACACTGGGATTGACCAACGGTGATATGGAACCCAGCGCCGAGCAACTGGCGGCACTGCAATCGGCTCTCAAGCAAAATGGATACTCTGATCTGGCTGATAGCGTTACGTCGTTGGCATCCTCAAGCCGCCCTGTGGTGGCTGTCGCCTTCGCCGAGAACACTGCGCCGATTTCAGTGCCACAGGGCTACCTGAAACTACACCTTCTCTCACACCGACTGGTCAAACCCCATGGCACAGATCTCACCGGTATTTTCGGTGTCTTGAAGAACTGCGCCTGGACCAATGTTGGCGCCATCGATATCGAAGAATTGCCTGCACGTCAGTTGGAAGCGCGCTTGGCAGGCCAGCCCCTTACCGTCGACTGTGTGGATAAATTTCCCAAGATGGTCGACTACGTGGTTCCCAGCGGTCTGCGTATTGCCGACGCCTCGCGAGTCCGTCTCGGCGCCTATGTTGGCGAGGGCACTACCGTGATGCACGAAGGCTTTATCAACTTTAACGCCGGCACTGAAGGCCCGAATATGATCGAAGGCCGTGTTTCCGCTGGTGTGTTCTGCGGCGCTGGCTCGGATATCGGCGGCGGCGCATCGATTATGGGCACCCTCTCTGGCGGTGGCAGCATGGTTATTGCCATCGGTGAAAAATGTCTGCTCGGCGCCAATGCTGGGCTCGGCATTCCCCTCGGCGATCGCTGTACCATTGAGGCCGGTCTGTATATTACTGCAGGCACCATTGTCACTATGCTCGACGATCAAAAACAGGCCAGCGGCAAAATGAAAGCACGTGATCTGGCGGGTCAAAGCGATCTGTTATTTAGACGCAATTCCGTCAGCGGCGCAGTTGAATGCCTGACCAATAAAAGTGCAGTTGAATTAAACACTGAGCTGCATAGCTCTAATTAACCAGCTCGAAAAAAACCTTAAACACGAGGGTAGTCAGCATGACTGAAATACGCAGAGTAGCGATTATTGGCGGCAACCGTATCCCCTTTACGCGAAGCAATACCGCCTACAGCCATGCCAGCAATATGGATATGCTCTCGGCCGCATTAATTGGCTTAGTCGAACGTTTTAATCTCCAGGGCGAACGTCTCGGGGAAGTCGCTGCGGGTGCGGTGATGAAGCATTCGCGTGATTTTAATCTGGCGCGCGAGGCGACATTAAATTCGGGGCTGTCTCTGGAAACTCCCGCCTATGATGTGCAACAGGCCTGCGGTACTGGGCTTGAAGCGGCGATTCTGGTGGCCAATAAGATCGCCCTGGGTCAAATCGATGCAGGTATTGCCGGTGGTACTGATACCGCCAGCGATGCCCCTCTGGCACTCAATGAAGCCTTCCGCATTATGATGCTCGACTTAAGCCGCGCCAAAACAGTAGGCGCGCGTTTAAAGGTGCTGTCGCGCTTTCGTCCAGGCATGTTAGTGCCGACACCACCAGCACCAGGCGAGCCCCGAACGGGCCTCTCCATGGGCCAGCACTGTGAACTGATGGTTAAGCAGTGGATGATCAGCCGTGAAGAACAGGATCAGCTGACCTGGCACAGCCATCAAAACCTTAAGGCGGCCTATGAACGGGGATTTTTTGACAATCTGATAACGCCATTTCAGGGTGTTGAGCGCGACGGTATTATGCGCGATACCCCTTTGGAAAAGCTGGCCAAGCTCAAGCCCGCTTATGACAAAGTAAATGGCACACTCACTGCTGCCAACTCGACAGCACTCACCGATGGTGCGGCCACCGTGCTGCTCGCCAGTGAAGAGTGGGCAGCACAGCGGAATCTGCCGGTCATGGCCTATCTTAGCTTTAGCGAAGTGGCTGCTGTGGATTTTTACTCACAGGGCGAAAATAGTGAGGGTCTGCTGATGGCCCCCGCCTATGCGGTGCCACGGATGCTTAAGCGCGCCGGTCTCAGCCTGCAGGACTTTGATTTCTATGAGGTCCACGAAGCCTTTGCCGCACAGGCACTCTGCACGTTGAAATCCTGGGAAGATGAAGACTTCTGTAAAAACAAACTCGGCCTTGAAAGCGCGCTGGGCAGCATCGAGCGCAGCAAACTCAACGTAAATGGCTCAAGTGTTGCGACTGGTCACCCCTTTGCGGCAACCGGACCACGAATTCTGGCGACGCTGGCAAAATTGCTCGAGGAAAAAGGCGCAGGACGTGGCCTAATTTCCATCTGTGCAGCCTGGCGGTCAGGGCGTCACGGCTATCGTCGAGCGCTAGGCGGCCATTTCACAGGCAGAGATTAAAAAAAAGCCCGCGCAACAATTGTTGCGCGGGCTTTTATCCATTATTCCACAACTTAACTGCACGCACCTCACGCCGGCCTTACAACCCCACTAGCACAAACAGAATACCGGCAGCGCAGGCAGCAATCAGCGCATAGGGCAGCTGACTTAACGCATGCTCCATCACGCCGGCACCAGAGCTTTGCGCCACCAAGACCGTCGAATCACTGTAGAAGCAAGCATGACTACCAAACGAACTGGCAGAGAGCAGCGCGCCAATCATCAGCGGCGTCGATACATCCATAGTCGCCGCCAGCGGCATCACAATAGGAATGGCGATGGCAAACACGCCCCAAGAGGAGCCAGTGGCAAAAGCAATAATTGCCATCGTCAGGAAGGTGATCAGTGGCAGTAGCAGCGGCGACATAATCGGCCGCACCGAATCNATGACATATTGAGGCAGGCCAATTTGATCATTGACCGCTTTGAACATAAAGGCGCAGACCACTGTTGCCAGTGGCGGTAACATCACTTTGAAACCATTCATTACTGCATCCATGGCACCTTTGGCACTAATGAGTCGCTGCAGTATCAAAAACGGCACAGTAATCGCTAACGTGACAATAATACCTTTCAGCAGATCAATCTCGAAGTAGACCGAAAAGCCAACCAGCGCCAGCAAGGGCACGAAAAAGGTCCATAGGCTCGCTCGGTTAGGCCCAGAGNTNGTCNNCACTCCCTCAGAGGTATCAAATTCAACGATNTCAGAGAGTGTCAACTGGCCCTTTTGAGCCATCGACTCAGCTTGTTTCATCGGGCCAATTAGTGGGAAGCGACCGGTAGCGACCAAGGGGACCAATAGCACTGCGATCCAAGCGTAAAACATGTAGGGGATGCCGGAAATATACATCGCCATGCCTCCGCCAACCGACGCAGTGCCAGATTCTTCAAGCAGCGCAGCAAAGAACACCGCCCAGGTAGAGATCGGTATAATCACGCAGATCGGTGCCGCTGTGGAATCCACCACATACGAGAGCATCGAGCGCGACACCTTAAAATTATCGGTCACCTTTTTCATTGACGAGCCGATGGCGATGGCATTTAAGTAGTCGTCGATAAAAATAATCAGCCCTAACAGCCAAGTGACTAGCAGCGACTTGTTACGGGTATTAGCGCGCGCTGCCATGGATAGAGCAAAGGCATTGGCGGCACCGGTCTTAATCAACAGCATCACTAAACTGCCCATTAAACCGCAGACCACAATCACCCAGCCGATGGTCTCATCCATCATGATTTCTAGGGACAGATCAGCAATACCGCTGACCACATTGGTCGGGTCAATCAACAACAGCCCCGCCACTACGCCAACCAGCAGTGAAAAGACCGGTCGGTGAGTGATGACGGCGAGTACGACAACAATGAGCGTTGGGATTAAATTAAAACCAGCATAGGATTCCATGGTCAGATCCACAGTTATTAGATGCTGAATAATACAAAGGTTTACCTGTTTCTGTCGCTAAATATTCACTTATTTAAGGGCAAAAAAAAACGGGCAGATTCAAAGAACCTACCCGTTTTAACTTTTGTTCTACACTGCACTATTTTTATTATTCTTGGTAATGCCCCTCCGAGTATCTGGTGTCCACCCTAACCTCTAGATGGGTTATTTAAGAGTGTGTACCAGTCCTGCATGTGCTTAAAGTAACGCCTCGAAGGCTTATAAACTTTGTCAATGATGCCAGCTATCGGTTAATTGGTGCCAAGATTGACGCTTTGTGCTGTGTCATCACCTTTAACAGCATCTTTGCAATTTTTAACAATCAATTCAGCAAACCGGTCGAGCAACGCTTGCGGCAATGTATGACCCATGCCTTCAAAGCGAACCAGATTGGCATGGGCAATATGTTTTGCTGTATCGATGCCACCACTAACCGGCACCAACACATCTTGGTTACCGTGAATAATCAATGTTGGTACCTTGATCGATTTCAGCAACGCCACGCGACTTGGCGATGTTCTGATGGCGCCGATCTGGCGCATATAACCAGCCGGATTACTCGAACGTTGGTGCTCGGCAATTACCTGCTTTCTGATCTCATCATCGGTCATCGGATAGGCTGGACCAGCAAGCATCTGCCAGATTTCAACGGCGATATCCAAAGGCGTCTTGTCTTTTGAGGCGGGCTGAAGCATTTTCAAGCTGACCTTTAAGGATGCCTGCCCTTTTCCACGCTCACCACTGGTGGACATAATCGAGGTCAACGAGAGCACTCGATCTGGGTAGCGACCAGCGACAATTTGGCCGATCATACCGCCCATCGACATACCCACCAGATGCGCCGCGGGAATCTCAAGGGCATCCAGTAGCCCCACCGTGTCGGCGGCCATATCCTCTAGGCTGTAAGGTGCGGCAACCGGGATGCCAAAAATAGGATTTGAGCAGCAGACGAAAATAACTCGGCGCTCTGACTCCGGCGAATTTATCGCTTAAACCAATATCGCGATTATCGAAGCGTATAACCCTGTAGCCGCGATCGACCAAATGCTGGCATAACTCTAGGGGCCAGCGCACTAACTGATTGTAGAGGCCGGCAACTAAAACAATCGCCGGATTGTCAGGATTACCAAAGGATTCATAGGCGATTTTTAGCCCGTTGCTCTGTGCATATTGCGTATTGCCTGCTTCAATCATATTGAACTCACCCGAGCCGGTATCATCCGGCTAATCCCGCAACTCGCGGCGTAGAATTTTGCCCACTGGCGACTTTGGTAACTCATTCATAAAGGCCACATATTTTGGTACTTTATACGCCGTCAACTGTTCGCGGCAGTAGTCCTTCAACTGCTGCTCGCTGAGGTCTGGATTAGTCGATACCGCAAACAGCTTAACCGCTTCGCCGGTTCTCTCGTCAGGCACGCCGACTACCGCGCATTCAATAATATCGCCGTGACTATAGGCGACATCTTCAATCTCGTTGGGGTAGACGTTAAAACCCGAGACGATCACCATGTCTTTTAAACGGTCGACAATGCTGATCATTCCGTCCTCGTCCATCACCCCTATATCGCCAGTGCGGAACCAGCCATGAGTATCGATGGCCTCAGCGGTGGCATCGGGGCGATTCCAATAGCCCTGCATCACATGGGCGCCCCGCGTGCAGATTTCACCGCGCTCGCCAGTGGCAACCGAATCACCTTGATCATCAATAAGCTTCACTTCCTGATAGAGCATCGCCGCACCAACCGTCCCGAGACGATTTTTGTCCGGACTATTGCAGGCCAGTACCGAGGTTGTTTCAGAGAGCCCATAGCCCTCAAAAGCACGGGCACCGGTGCGCGCTTCCCACTCGTCGCCCACTTCTTTAACCAGTGCCGCACCGCCAGCAATAATGCCCTTTAACTTGGAAAAATCGATCTCATCAAACTGGCTATGGCGCATCAGTCCCTGCAATAAGGTGGTGATCCCGGCCATGGTAGTAAATTGATGCTGCTTCATAGTCGCGACCATACTGTCAATATCCCGTGGGTTGGGAATCAGCACTGAGTGACTGCCAGCAACAAAACCGCCGACGGCATTCATGGTGAAACCAAAAACATGGTAGAGCGGCATCGGTGCAATCAGCAGATCCGGTTCATCTTCGGCGCCGAAACCAATACTCAGCTTGGACATGCGCAACCCACTAAAGACATTGCCATGACTTAAAATGGCACCTTTCGAAGGCCCGGTCGTGCCGCCTGTATATTGCAACACAGCGACATCAGACATAGACGCGGAATGAGCCGGCAGTGGTTTGTCAGCACTCAGTGCCAGTGCGTCAACAAAGCTCACTAAATGGCTTAAACTACTCTCTGGCAAAGGCTGCTGCTGAAGTAAATCGATGGCGTTAGTCGCGATCACTGTCTCGATACCGGTCTGCGGCACCACCTGCTCGGTAACTGGCAGTAAATCGCTCAGGACCACCAAGGCCTTGGCACCGGAATCATTAAACTGATGCAGTTGCTCACGGGCGGTATACATGGGGTTGGTATTTACCACCACCAGACCAGCGCGCAATATGCCCCAGATGGCGATTGGAAACTGGCTGATATTGGGCAGCTGCACTGCCACGCGATCGCCGGGCACCAGGCCACAGTGATCGAGTAAATAGCAGCCAAATTGACGGCTTAACAACTCTATTTCAGTAAACGACAGGGTTTGACCAATACAGGTAAAGGCTGGGCGATCACTAAACTGCTCAACGGCGCGATTAAAGGCATCGACCAAACTGGTGAAACCATCTTCGGCATTGAGTTCTAGCAGTTTTTGCTCGGCGAATGACAGCTNCGAGNCGCTAGTTGCATTGTTCATATGGATTCACTTCTCTTNTTNANTTATTTTTTGACGCTTATTTAAAAGCGCAATCTAGCGGGCATATCCGCGTNGCCCTGCCGCCACTANTTACCGCTCACCCAGGCGACACCTTGCGCTATTATTGNGTGATTNTATCTAAGCGCACAATNCCGATTGACTGCTCACCGGANGCCACATAGAGCAGATAGATCTGACCATCGGTATCAACAAAAATATCCGCATCGCGCAGATCATTAAGTGGCTTATAGCTCTCTCCGCGCAAGGATGACTGCACCGGCAGTTCACTGCCCTCCCAGGGCCGTTCAGCGCGCATCAGCTCAGTTGGGTAGGTTGGCACCCAGTCGTCCCAATCCGAAGGCGAGAGGTTGACGGTTGAGACTAACAGCCGTTCCGGTGCATCGCCGACCCGAGACCAAACCACGGTCAGCTGATCATCTTGCAACAGCACAGCGGTATGTCGCACGTCAGTCCCAAAAAGGGATTTGCGCCGCGGCTTATAGTCGCCAAGTAATTGATCACTGCGATAGAGAATGCCGGGAGCAGCTAAAAAATAATGTTGGTCTTGATAGGAAAAGCTGCGCAGATAGACCGCGCCGAGCATTTTTTCGCTAACCGTAAAGTCGAGACCGTTAGCTGATAAGGCGACACCGCTAACCTGAGAAAGGCTGTCACGCTGACCATGGAAGAACATCACAATCTGCTGGTTGGCGTCATCGACCACCACTTCCGGACTGGCAATATGCGGTTTGAGACTCTGGCTGGCCGCGACACCCCGTTGCTTACGCATCTCCTGATCAGTCACCAAGGCTTTGTAGACTGCCAAAATAGCATCTCTAAATAAATACACCGATACCGAATCCCACAGCTCAGCAAGCCCCTCCTCTAGACTGAGGCGAGGAATATTGTCACTGGGAAAGCCTGACTCATCCAGCGACAGCGCACCCGGCTCATAAATTGACCAGGGACCCTCGACCATATCGGCGTAGGCAAGACGAATAAAATCGCCCTTGTGGTGAGAAAAATAAAGATAGTAATTACCCAAGCGATTCTCGACCCAATCCGGCACTCTAATCAACGACGGGCCATTGATATTGATATAGCCCTCCTGCTCAGCCAGCTCTGTCAGCCGTGCACTTATGCTCGTATCAACAATTGGCCCGTCGCTTAAACGCTGCACAGAAAGACTAGCGGCTTGCGCTGGCAAATAGTCATAGCTTGGCCACAGCCAAATCAGCCCAGCGGCGACCAACAGTGAAAACGCCAGCGACAGGTAGATCAGTCCGTGCAAAATAGTGCGTAGAATATTAGTTACAGCTTTCAACATGCAGGTATCAACGTTCCAGTAAACAACTAGGGTAAAACGATATTAAACGCATCATTGGGCTCGCCCAACAACGAAAAGAACCTCACTAGCTTGAGCACACTGCCATCAACCGCCAGTTCATCCGAGCTAATCAAATCGGTCACTCCGACTTCGCCCACCAGAATATCGACAAACAATGCTTTGCTTAAAGTCAGACTCGCATCGGCAGTTTCGTCCTGCAGTGCACGGCGGTAATGCATCACAGAGTTTCTTATGCTCACTACAAAATTGCTCTCGCTCTCACCCTTATTCCCACCTTGCCCATTGGTAAAAGTGATATTAATTGACAGCGCCTCACCCTCAGCTTTCTCGCCATCCAAGCGCACCGACAGGGCTTTCATAAATTGCTCCAGCGGCACCTGCTGTAAAAACGCTTTTGCCGATGCCGGGTCATAACGCATGATCTTCGCGCCACCCAGTAGCTCACGGGCAGCAGAGAGATAGATATCCCGCCACGGACCCGCCTCGGCTTGATAGGCCATCTGTCGATAGGCTTCAGCTAACATGGCACGGGCAGCTGTATTGTCGGGCTCGGCAAACACCAGATGATTAACCACCTCAGCGACCCAGCGATAATCACCTTTGGCCTGATACACCGCAGCCTTCTCTAACAGTGCCGCAGCACCGCCCATAAACTCCACGTAGCGCAGCGCAGACTGGACTGGCGGCAATGGGTTCAGCGTCGCTGGATTGCCGTTATACCAACCAAAATAGTACTGATAAACCGCTTTGCTGTTGTGACTCAGGGTGCCGTAATAACCGCGCAGATGAAAATTACTGGCGAGACTTTTGGGTAAAACCAGTCGCTCGGCGATCTCTTTTGGCGTCAGACCTATATTGGCCAAACGCAGAGTCTGGTCATGGGTGAATTTGTACATATCCTGTTGTTGGTGCAGCTGAGTGACAATTTCATCATGACCCCAGGTTGGCCAATGGTGGCTGTTAAACAGCACTGCGGCATCGGCTTTAGGTTCGAGGAAGTCGGCAATATGGCCGATATAATCACTCCATAACAGGGCATCACGTACCTTGGCACCGCGCAGGGTCAGTACATTGTGCATCACATGAGAAACCACCTCGGCACCGCAGAAGGCTTTCCATTGCGGAAGATAAAAAGTCAGCTCAGACGGTGCTTCACTGCCGGGCATATTAAAGAATTCAAAATCGACCCCGTCCACTGAGAGGCTCTGCTGCGATTGATCGACCAATACTGTCGGCTGCAGAATTGAGGTGCTGCCAAAAATTACCTGCTTGCCTAAGCCGGTATCGACATGACCGCTGGCGGAATTACTGAGGGCATCGCCATACATGTAGCTACCCCGGCGAACCATGGCCGGGCCAGCAATAACATTCTCACTCACCGCCTCATAAACAAAACCGACCGGCGCGATAACTGGAATATTCTTATCCTCCACCTGCTCTGCATCAAGCAGTGCCAATATCCCGCCGAAGTGATCAATATGACTGTGCGTAAATATCACCCCGGTAATATTAATAGGACCGAGATGCTGCTCAGCAAAATCCATGGCAACGCGACTGGTTTCGAGGGTGGTGAGAGGGTCTACAACAATCCATCCATTATCACTTTTAATCAGGCTCATATTGGCGAGATCAAAACCGCGCAGCTGATAGAGCCCTTTCTCGACCTCAAAAAGACCTCGAATGCTGTTTAATTTAGCTTGACGCCAGAGGCTTGGATTAACCGTATCTGGGGCATCGCCCTGAACAAACTCATAGGACGCGGCATTCCAGATTTCGGTGCCTCGGGCGTTGTTTAATTTGTTGATTGGGGCTTTGGCGATAAGGCCACGCTTAGCATTGTCGAAATCCACTTGGTTCTCTATATCAAGGGTTTCTGCTAATTCGAGATTACTGTCTAGGGTGAACTGGCTGGCAGCTGAATCGACGATTTCAATATCGGATTTTTGATCGCAGGCAACTAATAACAACAACAGAGAAAAGCTGATAATTGGAGTAGATACACGACGCAGACTGGCCTTGAACATAATGCCTTCACCCTTAGATTTATTATTTTTGTTATGTGCTTAGAGAGCACAATTTAAAATCTCTTAGAGACTTAAATATATTCCGTAGCGTTGCCTACAAGGTCTGTACAGGCAGACCTTACAGTCAACTTCAAATCACGTTCAGAGCACAATCAAAAAAGATAATTATTTAGAACTCGACATTACGACTTAAGATAACCGATAGCAAAACAACAAAACAGCCCCTTAAACAATCATCTAAGAGGCTGTTTGAACTAACATTTTAGTACGGTTTAAGCTAAGGCTTAAAGTACCTCAAACAGACCAGCAGCGCCCATACCACCGCCAACACACATAGTGATCACCACGTACTTAACACCGCGACGCTTACCTTCCATCAACGCATGCATAACCATACGCGTGCCACTCATACCAAACGGGTGACCGATCGAAATAGAACCGCCATTAACATTCAAACGCTCCATAGGAATGCCCAACTTATCGCGGCAGTAAAGAACCTGAACCGCAAAGGCTTCGTTCAATTCCCACAAACCAATATCATCCATCTTCAAGCCGTGACGCTGCAGCAACTTGGGGATAGCAAATACAGGGCCGATACCCATCTCATCAGGCTCACAACCGGCAACCGCGATACCGCGATAAACACCCAGTGGCTCAAGGTTACGCTGAGACGCCAACGTGCCGTCCATCAGCACAACCGCAGCAGCGCCGTCAGACAGCTGAGAGGCATTACCACCAGTAATGGTGCCACCGTTACGCACAGCTTTCAGGCCAGACAGGCCTTCGATATTGGTGCCAGGACGGTTACCTTCATCTTTCGTCAAGGTCACTTCTTCTTGCGTCACTTCGCCTGTTTCACGATTGGTCACCAACTTAGTTGCCGTAACCGGAACAATCTCATCAGCATAGAGACCGGCTTCCTGAGCAGCTGCCGTTCGCGCCTGAGAAATAACTGAGTATTCATCCTGAGCTTCACGCGAGATGCTATAACGGTTTGCAACAGTCTCAGCCGTGTCCAACATAGGCATATGAATCAATGGCGCATGCTTCATTGCCAGTGGATCGGCAACACGGTGAGCATTAAAGTGCTCATTTTGAATCAAACTGATGCTCTCACAACCGCCGGCAACAATCACTGACGAACCGTCGTTAGTGATGTTGTTGGCGCCGATGGAGATTGCCATCAAACCAGAAGAACACTGACGATCAACCGTCATACCAGAGACCGTAACAGGCAAGCCAGACGCCATAGCGGCTTGACGCCCCAGGTTCATCGTCTGTGTGCCCTGCTGCATGGCAGCACCCATAATGCAGTCATCGATCTCTGAGGGATCGACGCCTGAACGGGCAACCGCGGCGGCAATGGCATGGGAACTCATAGAAGGTGATTCAAGATTATTAAATGCACCGCGGAAAGCTCGACCTATTGGCGTGCGAGCGGCTGAAACGATTACTGCTTCTTTCATAACAATTGCCTTTTTATCATTATTTAATGTGTTGTATTTTGATACGTTGACCTGACCGACTTGCCTGAGCCGCTAGCCCTGCATCGCTGCCATTGCCTTCATGACAAACTTCTCAGTCTGCTTCGGGCCTGACTCTAGCGCCTTGTGCTTGGAGATATCCGACAGTTCATCCCATCGAGCGGCAATCGCATCTGGGTTTTGCTCGTCTAAGGGCATAAAGATACCGTCACTCTCATACATGCTGGCTGTGGCATAACCACCAGCGCCAGCGCAAAGAATGGCTCGCGTTGGGGCACTTTCATCACACAGCACTAGCGCACCTGCAGTGACCGACTCAGCCGTCATCAGGGCGAGGACCGGTGGTGGCAACAGCTCTTCCGTCATGCGCGTGCCAGCAGTCGGTGCCAGAGCATTGATGTGAATATTGTTTTTGCCGCCTTCCAAAACCAAGGTGTTCATGAAACCAAGAACCGCCATTTTCGCCGCGCCGTAGTTTGTCTGACCGAAGTTGCCGTACATACCGCTGGCCGACGTCGTCATCACAATGCGGCCGTAGTTCTGTTCACGCATAATCTCCCATACCGCCTTGGTACAGTTGACCGAGCCCATCAGGTGGACATCCATGACTAATTTGAAATCATCGAGATCCATTTTGCTAAACGACTTATCGCGCAGAATACCGGCGTTGTTGATCAAAATATCAACTCGGCCCCACTTTGCCATCGCCTGAGCAACCATATCCTCAACTTCATCAAACTTGGCAACGTTAGCACCGTGGGCGAAAGCTTCACCGCCCGCGGCCTCGATGATACCGACCACTTCCATAGCCGCCTCGGAAGAGGCTCCGGTACCATCTCTGGCACCGCCGAGATCATTGACCACTACTTTGGCGCCACGCTCTGCCAGTGCCAGTGCATGGGAACGACCCAAGCCATTACCGGCACCAGTGACAATTGCTACTTTTCCTTCAAAATTAATACTCATTACTTGCCTCGTTTGACCCGATATTTTTTCGAGTGCGTTAATAAAATTTATTTAGCCATCTGCACAGACAACCACTCAGCAACCAGAGCCGGCTTATCGCCACCCTCAATCTCAACAGTGACTTCCATCTTAAAATCATACTGGCCGGGACGCTTCTCAGTGATATCCATAACCGTGGCATGACAGCGGATCTTGCTACCAACACGCACCGGCGCAACAAAGCGCACCTTATCGAAGCCCTTATTAACCCCCATATAGATGCCTTCAATCAGCAGATTGTAGCTCTCAGAGAAATACGACAGCATAGACAGGGTTAAAAAGCCGTGGGCAATTGTGCCGCCGAAAGGCGTGGCCGCTGCAGCAACCGGGTCAATATGGATAAACTGGCGATCCAAGGTGCATTCAGCAAATTCATTAACCTGCTCCTGCTTTACTTCAAACCACTCAGTAGGCTCGCAAACGTGACCGATATAATCGGTAATCTCGGACTTCTTAATCATCTTAGGCATAACCTTTCTCCTTGTTGATAAATGTTATTATTACATTCTTGGAATTCCTGACTTGACGGCCAGTCTGCCCAACGCGGATGCCTTTGACCATGACATGCGATGTCCGGTTAAAGCCTATTCTGTATCACCAAAAATGATTGTTACAATATCGAAATGCGGTTGTGCATAAACCCCAGTGTGACTACCATGCAGGTGACCAATCATTAAGAGTTGCACCCCTTGTCTGAACCTGATTCCAACTTTGCCTTCGCGCGCTTCCTCAAGTTTTGGCGCGGAGTGCACAGTATCAGCCAAGAGCAGCTCGCTGACCGCATTAATAGTTCACCACGGCATATCTCGAGACTAGAAAACGGCAGCAGCCGCCCCAGCCAAGCAATGGTCAGCGACATCGCCAGAGCCTTGGACCTGGGCCAGCGC
>JGI20156J14371_10002582_pt1 | contig 14089 bp, 15 predicted proteins | sample COG_06_FD_14371 | JGI IMG/M metagenome (IMG submission 14371)
TACTTCATCTTTGTTGCTTTTATTATTTAATTTTAAAACTTGAAGTATCTAGATACTACGGCGCTTTAAAATTAAATCTAAAAGCAAAAATATTTTGCAATTAGATACTTAATTTATGGAAATAGTATAACTTGTGTAGTAATTTTAAAAAATAAAATAATATTTAGTTAAAAGTTAACTAGTTAGTGCATGGGTTAATATAATTATTGATTAATATATGCATAGTTATTTTAATATAGTAAATTGACCTACTTTATTTCTTTTTGTGGCTGGGTAGCAAAGTGGTAATGCAGAGGCCTGCAAAGCCTTTATCGCCGGTTCGATTCCGGCCCCGGCCTCCACAATTATTTTTTTCTTTTCTCAATTATTGGCTGTCTTAGATAGGGAATCTCTACATTTTGCAAAAAGATATCATTTTTACTGGAATTAGTAAAAAATTTTATAACATCAGAAGCGTTTATTATATCATCTCCGTAATATAAAATATTGTTACTCATCACATCATTTATTTTTATAAGATCATTTTTTGCTAATCCGCAAACTAGCAGTTTTTTTGATTTTATATTATCTCTCATATAGCTGGATAAATCATCAATTTTCCATATTTTCAAATCGCTTATTAATTTAATATTTCCATTACTGCTATTATAGGCCGACATATAATATTCTGACATGCCAGCATCCATTATTACTAATAAATCACCTTTATAATGAGTGGAGTTTTTATAAGCTAAAATTTGAGTAGAGTCTAATAGTAAAACATCAATATTCAGTGACATTTTAATTGTTTTAGCCACAATTAATGCTATTCTTGAAGAGGTAAAGCTACCCGGAGTGATTGTTGCTAGGACAAGATCAAGATCTTGATACCAGATATTTGCACTATTTAGCAAATTCTCAATAGAAGAAATCAATAATTCAGAATGCTTAGTATTTTGCTCAATTGTTTTATAACACAAGGGTTCACCATCTTTAAAAATAGCTAATGTTGGACTTGGCGATATTATATCAAAAGCTAAAATTATCATTTTATAAGTAGTTTGTTAATGATATAATTTGGCATAATATTAATTTTATAATCTAATTTTTACCAAAAAATATCGCAATTTAGAATCGATAAATAATTCCTATAGTAGTTCTGCGATCAACTCGATTTATAGTTGGATTTTTCTTTGAAATATCTTCATATCTTTTTTTGTCAAAATCATGGATTAATTGCANAGATATTTGTGAATTTACATCATAAATTAACTTTGAAATTAATTCACTATCCATTGACTTATGATCTATAAATAAAAAACCTCTTTGCACAAACTCCAGCTTGTCAGTTAAATTAAATCTTATTCTAAAAGATGGAACAACATTCATGTTATAGCCATAATTTTTAACATCGCGATAGCCAACACTTAAATCAAATTGTATATCTTGATCCATAAAGAATCGTCCAAAGCCAGCAGCGCTTCTTAAATCATAATAATATTCAGACATATCATCATATTGCGTGCGGTGATAAAGGGCTATGTAATTTTGTTGATCTAATATTCTTAGTTTATGAGATAAGGTTGCGTCATAAAGTTCCGAATATTTAGTTGGTAATCCTCTAATAACCTTAGTCTGTATTTTATATTTTGACTCATGTCGAAATCTTATATAAGACACATTATTTTTGCTTTGGTAGCTATAGCGCCCTGATAAATTATAATCATGAGAATTATAATCAGAGTCGCGATATCCGGATAGAGCAGCATACTGCCTTACGCGATCACTGCGTTCAAATTTTCGTGATTTTTCGTTAGCAATTGACTTGCGATCACCAGTAGTTTCTTGATTAGTTGCGAAAGAAGATTTGCTGGATAATACTATAATAGTAAAAAATATGCTAGTAAATATAGTGGGCTTAATAATCATTGGTGATGATTTGGGCTTTATTTTGCGGGTTTTGTAAGTTTAATTTACAATATTTTATTCAGAGTCTTCTTCTAAAATTAATTCCGACGAATAATCATTTTTGATTATTTCTTCTTTTATAGGGCGATAATCGCTAGGATCTGGCAAGTCAATTTCTTCAGTTGATTCAAGCATCCAACTTGATTGATCTTTTATGGTATCGCAATATTTAACGCCAATAAAAAATGAAAATAGCATTAAAAAAGCCACAGATATTATTGCTACTAAAGAAGGCATTATTATTCTCTGATTAAAAACTTGTGATATTGATTGAATATATGGCTTACTTATGTAGAGCCAAATTTTATTAAATCAACATTAAAATAGGGTTCTCAATGTAGTTGCGCAGAGCTTTAAGAAATTGAGCTCCCACTGCTCCATCAACAGATCTATGGTCAGATGACAAGGTAACATTCATCATATTGGCCACCGCGATTTCACCATTGTTAATAATTGGTTTTTCAACTGCTCTAGATACGGCTAAAATACAGCTTTGTGGTGGGTTAACAATGGCAGAAAAGTTGTCGATACCAAACATTCCTAAGTTAGAAATGCTAAAAGATCCTCCTTGAAATTCTTCTGGCTGTAATTTTCCTTCCCGAGCTTTTTTGGCTAGTGATTTCATTTCCACAGAGATATCTTGAATAGATTTTTGGTCAGCATTTTTAATAATTGGAGTGATTAAGCCTCCATCAATTGCTACCGCTACAGAGACATCAACATTATTGTAAATCATAATTGCCTCATCACTCCAGCTTGAATTTGCTTCAGGCACCTTTTTAAGAGATAAAGCTGTAGATTTTATGATAAGGTCATTAACTGAAATCTTATAAGATGGTTTACCACTCTCATCAATTTTGGCGGCGCGATTTATAGTTGATCTAAATTCTAGTAACTTAGTTATATCAAGTTCGCATGATAAGTAAAAATGTGGAACGGTCAGCTTTGATTCAACTAGTCTTTTAGCAATAACTTTTCTTATATTGCTATTCTTAACTTCATAAAAATCTTCTGGATCCCTTCTAACAACACCTTTAATATTACCACTATTTTGTAAAAAATATACAACATCATCTTTTACTATTCTGCCACGCGGACCAGTTCCTTGTAAGCTATATAGTGAAACACCTTCTTCTTTGGCCACTCTTTTAGCAAGAGGGCTAGCTTTTATTTTATCTGAATGTTTGGTTTTAGGCGATTTATCTAAAGAAGGCTGCTTCATAACTGGCGCTTCTTGTTTTTGAATAGCCTCTTGTGAGGTTTCAGTTTTTACCTCATCTTTTATTTCTTCTTTTATTTCTGTACTATTATTGGCAACTTGATAATTCTCTAGCGCCGACTTGTCTTCGCCCTCGTTTAAAATTATGGCAATACATTTGTTAACAGCAACATTTTCCGCTCCTTCATCAACTAATATTTTTCCTAAAATTCCCTCATCCACTGCCTCCACTTCCATGGTTGCCTTGTCAGTTTCAATTTCTGCAATAACTTCGCCAGAAATAATGGAGTCGCCTTCTTTTTTTAGCCATTTAGCTAGATTACCTTCGGTCATTGTTGGGGAAAGAGCTGGCATTAAGATTTCAGTCGGCATGTACTTTGCAAATTAAGTTGATAATCAGTTAAGGCTAGCAGAAGAGTTTTTTTTGTAAATATTTTTATAGATAACTTTGGCAAAAGTTTGGTCGGATGCGGTATATGGAATAATACCAAAATCCATCTATAATACCACATTTAATCTTCCTAATTTTGGTCTAAAATTTAATCAAGAAAGCTTGTGTATATCAATTAAATGGTGATTTATCGCTTAAATTTTATTCTTAAAACTAATTTGATTAAACGTATAATTAAAGGCTGGAATTAGGATAATGTAGATAAAGTATTTTGGATAATAATTTTTAAGCATCATCTGAATTTGATCTTAAGAGGATGTTAAATAAAAAAGCCGCAATTAAAAAATTGCGGCTTTTTAAAAATTTATGAAAATGAGTAGTAAAACTACATATTTTCTGTTATATATTTAACAGCACTGCCAACTGTAGTAATTTTTTCTGCAGCATCATCTGGAATTTCAATGCCAAATTCTTCCTCAAAGGCCATTACTAGCTCAACTTGGTCAAGACTATCGGCGCCTAAATCATCAATAAAGCTAGCAGATTCAGTTACTTTTGCCTCGTCAGCGCCAAGGTGATTTACGATGATTTTTTGTACTCTTTCAAGGATCTCATTGTTACTTGTCATAAATTTATTACAGATTTGTTGGTAAAAAAATTAAAGAACTCAACTAAACTGATTATTTAATAGATCAGCTTGGCAGAGTTCTCATGTTTTAAAAAAATTTTAACTATAAATAAAAAAAATAACTTAGATTGCGAATTTAATTTATCAAATAAAAATCACCTCATGATTGCCATTATGTCGTAATCTCTATAAATTGAGGATTCCGTTAGTAAGCTTTTTAAAAAAGGTAGTTTTCCAATTAACCGATCCGTAAATTTATCCTCTTTTTTAACAATAGAGATTTCTCTTAAAGGTAGGTCTTTTAGCTTTGGATTTTGTGTAATTAAATATTGTAATGCATCATCTTCTAGTCCAATACCATCAATCAGACCAACTTCTAGAGCTTGCCTACCGGTAAAAATCCTGCCATCAAATATTTCGGACATATATTCATGCTTTAGCTTTGTTGAGCGGCGCTTCTTAACAAGATCAGCAAAAAAATTATAAGAATCATTTATTGAGCTTTGTATGATTTTATCATATTCAGAATTAGATTCTTCTGTTAAAGAAGGATAGCCTTTGATCGGAGAAGATTTGAAGCTTCTGTTGGATATTCCAATTTTTTTTGCCAGCTCGCTAGCATTTGGTAGTTGCATTAAAACGCCAATGGAGCCAGTCAATGTTCCGTTGTGAGCAAGGATATGGTCGGAGGCTAGGGCTGCCATATATGCTCCCGATGCAGCAACTGAGCCCATTAAGACCACCAAAGGTTTTTTTTGCGATATGGCCAACAAATCTCTATAAAGTATCTCGCTACCAACTATTCCTCCTCCAGGGCTGCTAATTTTTACTAAAACAGCTTTAGTGCTATCTTGCGATGCTAGCTTACGCAAAACTTGGCTACGATGATCATCTTCAAAAATGACATCATTTATTTCAATCTTAGCAATATAGCTTGTTATGCTTTCCACCTCTAGGTTTGAGCTAAAAAAAGTAAATTTAAAAACAAGTGCTAGCGAAAAGAAAAACAAAAGTGCAGAAATATTGCGCCATTTATGCACTTTGTTTTTAAGATAAATAACCGAAGCTATAATGTCTGATTTCATTATTTTTTATCTTCGTTGGAGGTGTCATCTTTTGATGAATTATTAGAATCTTCTTGATTATCAAAGGATAGCGAACCCAAGACATCGCCAGCTATACTACCAATTGAAGTTCCGCTATCGCTAGGAGAGTAAATATGATTTTCTTGCGATTCAGCTTCTACAGATTTGATGGATAGCAGTAGCTTGCCCGTTGTTTTGTTAAAAGTTGAAATCTTGGCTTCTATTCTATCTCCTGTATCATATTTATCAGTTTTTTGCTCGGTTTTATTTTTAGAAAGATCTAATCTTTTGATGATGCCTTTCAATCCACTATCTAGCTCAACTTCTAGGAAATCTTTTTTAACATTTGTAACAACGCACATGGCTATCGCTCCTTCGCTAATCTTAGAAATGGCATCTTTAAACTCGCCATTGCTGATTTGCTTAATCCCAAGGCTGATTCTTTCTTTTTCATAGTTTACGCCTAGAATCATAACATCGATGCTCTCGTTTTTCTTGAAATTTGATTCTTGAATTGATGCTGCATCATTGGCCAGGTCGCTTTTGTGAATTAGGCCTTCAATCCCACCTTCAAATTCAACAAAGACCCCAAAATCTGTAAAATCTTTTATTATACCTGAAACAATATCTCCAACCTTATGTTTTTCAGAGAACTCTTGCCAAGGATTCTTTTTGCACTGCTTAATTCCAAGGGATATTCTGTGATTTTGAGCATTTATGTCAAGAATCATAACCTCAACATCCTCTCCTGGAGATATAACTTTATTTGGATTTGTAATATTCTTAATCCAGCTGATTTCAGAAATGTGAACTAAGCCCTCAATTCCAGATTCAATCTCAACAAAGGCGCCATAAGAAGTTATGTTAGTAACCTTGCCTTTGGTAGTAGATCCAACTGGATATCTTTCAGCAATTGATTCCCAAGGGTTTTTCTGAAGTTGCTTCATGCCTAAGGATACTCTTTTTGTGACCTCATCATATTTTATTACTTGAACTTTGATTTCTTGACCAACGCTTAGAACTTCCGATGGATGTCGAACGCGGCACCAAGAAATATCAGTTAAGTGGAGTAGTCCGTCAAAGCTACCAAAGTCAATAAATGCACCATAGTCAGTGATATTTTTTACTACACCATCTAAGGCGTCGCCAACATTAATCTTAGCTAATACTTTTTCTTTTTCGGCGTTTCTTTGAGTTTCAATTATAGCTCTTCTAGAGACAACAACATTACCTCTTAAATCGTCTATTTTTAAAACATGCAACTTCTCATCTTTGTTAATTAAAAACTCATCATCGGTTATTAGCATTGTATCAACTTGGCTTCTTGGTAAAAAGCATATAATCCCATCAACATCAACTGCATAGCCACCTTTGACGCGGCCTAATATTTTGCCTTCGATTGTTATTTTATTTTCTAGGCATTCTTTTAGGTAGTTCCAGCTAATAAATCTGCGGGCATTCTCGCGACTTACAATAAGGTCGCCTCTTTTATTTTCTAATCTATGTAAAAAAACATCAACAACATCTCCTTCGTTTATTTCACCATCTCTTCTAAATTCTGAAGGCTCAATAAATCCAATAGATTTGGCGCCGATATCAACTGCAAAGCCTTTTTCGGAAATTTCAACTATAACACCCTTTACAACTCCGCCCTCAATCAATCTCTGATTGTCTTTTTCGAACTCTTCAAAAAGCTCGGCAAAGTTTTCATTACTAGTGAATTCAAATTCTTTATTTTCTATATCTTTTGATTCTATTTCTTTAGTCATTATTTATAAATTTTATTCTATGGTCATAAACCAAGCTAAGCCAAATTTTACTAAGGTCATTATGTTAGAAATATCAGCTGTTAAAATTTATCTCTGATTTTAAATTTATGAAATATCATTTTAATATTATCGAAATTTAAAAGATAAAATATTTTTCATTGATATGGCTGTATTTTTAATGATTAGCTTGATTGATGCATCCGTTAAAGTTAATAATTAATTTTTTAGGTTTTTAGGCCCAAAAAACTTTCCCAAAAATGCTTGTAGCAAACATTTAAATGCTCGAAGATATTTTCAGATTAATTAAAAGGCAAGTTTAATTAAACCTAGAATCAAGCACAGAATTAAATGTGAGGAATAAATATTACTTGGCCTTGATTATTAAAAATAACCCACTAAATTAGTTGGGTATTACTTATGCAATATCATTTAATATCTAGTTTCAATGATTTTAACTGCCAAGGGTCGATATGCCGTGATGGCAATTGTTGATCTATTCCAGCAAAAAGAAGGCAAGCCAATTAAATTATCAGAAATAGCTGAAAGAAATAATATTTCAGCCTCATATCTTGAGCAAATTTTTCTTAATTTAAAGAAGAGAGATATTGTTAAGTCGGTTCGTGGCCCCGGAGGAGGTTATGTACTTGGGCGCCCTGGAAAAGAGATTAATATTGCTGATATTATCAGGGCAATTGGAGAGTCAGTTAAGATAACCAGCTGCGGCGGCAAAAAAAATTGTAATAAAAATTTATCCCAATGCCAAACTCATCATTTGTGGCAAGGCCTTGAGAACAACATATACAAATATCTACAATCAATTTCTTTGCAGGACGTATGTCGATAATATATTTTGATCACAATTCAACGACAAAGCCATCAACCCAAGCCATAAAAGAGTTTGTGCGGCTGCAAGATTTTGCCTTAAACAATCTGTCAATGCACCAGCTTGGTAGAAAAGCCGATATGATATCAGAAGAAAGCAGACATAATATAAAAAACTTACTTAACGCTGATAATTTTGAAGTAATATTTACTTCTGGAGCAAGTGAAAGCATTAATCTGGCAATTAATGGCGTTGAGTGTCCAGTGGTCCTAATATCAAAAATTGAACATTCGGCTGGCTTTAATTGTCGGCCGCAAAATAAGAATATAATAGAGGTTGATGTCGATAGTGACGGCTTAATTGATGTGCAAAAGTTTCAAGAGCTAATCAATTTGCAAGAAAGAGGCAATTTTTTGGTTTCCATAATGCTTGCCAATAATGAAACCGGATCTATTCAGCCAATTAAGGAGTTGGCCAAAATAACTCATCAAAAAAATGGCTTAATTCATTGTGATATTGTGCAAGCTGTAGGCAAAATTCCCGTTGATTTGGAGGATTTAAATGTTGATTTAGTATCAATTTCGGCTCATAAAATTGGAGGCTTGCAAGGCGTAGGAGCTCTATTGTTAAGAAGGGGCGTCAATATTTTGCCAATGATTTTTGGTGGCGGTCAGGAAAAAAATAAAAGAGCCGGAACTTTAAATATTGCTGGCATTTCATCGTTCGCCAAGGCTCTTGAAGCTGCTGTAAAAAACTTAGCGGAATATAAAAATAAAACAAAAGATTTAAGAGATTACTTGGAAAAAAAGTTGGTCAATGTTGCTGGTAAAAATGTTCAGATTTTTTCTCAAGAGATCAATAGATTGCCAAATACTTGTTTTTTTGCTACCAAAAATTGCCAATCTCAAACTCAGCTAATGCAATTTGATCTTAATAATATTTGCGTCAGCGCCGGATCAACTTGCTCATCGGGCACTTTGCAAAAATCAAGAGTTTTACAAGCAATGCAAATAAGCAAAGATTTTATTGATTGCGCTATTAGAGTCAGCTTGGGGAAAGGCAACAATCATCAAGAGGTTGACAAGTTTGTAGAAATATGGCAAAAAATTTATCAAAAACATAATTAATATAACTTATGAAATTACCTATATATCTAGATTATCAATCAACAACTCCTATTGATCCAAGAGTTATTGAGGTTATAAGCAAATCAATGGCTGAAGATTATGGTAATCCACATTCTCGCACCCATTCATATGGTTGGGTAGCTGAAGAGAAGGTTGAAATTGCAAGGCGTCAAATTGCCGATCTTATCAATGCCGATCCTAAAGAAATTTTCTTTACCTCTGGCGCTACCGAATCAAATAATATAGCCATCAAAGGTGTGGCAAATTTTTATGGCAAGAGTGGCAAAAACCATATTATTACCTTGGTAACCGAACATAAATGCGTCATTAACTCAGCGCGGGATCTTGAGCAAGAAGGATTTGAAGTAACTTTTTTGCCGGTGCAAACAGATGGAACTCTTGACCTTGAGAAGCTAAAGGCGGCTATAACTAGCAAGACTTGCATAGTTTCGGCCATGACCCTTAACAATGAAATTGGCACTATTCAGCCAATAAAAGAAATTGGGGAAATTTGTCGTGAAAAAGGTGTATTTTTTCACACCGACGCAGCTCAGGCTTTTGGCAAAATTCCGCTCGATGTCAATGATATGAAGATCGATTTAATGAGTATCTCTGGCCATAAAATCTATGGCCCCAAAGGAATTGGCGCTATTTATATTCGTCGCAAACCAAGGGTTAGAATTAAATCAATTATTAGCGGCGGGGGTCAGGAAAGAGGAATTCGCTCCGGAACTATTCCAACATTTTTAGCCGTAGGACTTGGTGAGGCGGCTAGAATTGCCAAGGAAGAAATGCAGAAAGATTTTGACCACGTTAAAAAGCTATCTATTAAATTTTATCAATCTTTGATTGACGAGGGTCACATTTATCTCAATGGACCAGATATTTACGATAGCAATAAGCGCTATCCGGGAAATTTAAATTTATCATTTGCTGGCATCGAAGGCGAGTCAATGATCATGGCTATTAAAGATTTGGCCGTATCTTCTGGCTCTGCCTGTACCTCGGCATCTCTTGAATCATCTTATGTGCTGCACGCTTTGGGCGTTGATGTTGAGTTATCGCATACCTCAATTCGTTTTGGCATTGGTAGATTCACCAATGAAGAAGAGGTTGATTATGCAATAAAATTAGTGAAATCAAAAATACAGAAATTGCGTGAACTCAGTCCATTGTGGGAAATGATGCAAGACGGCATTGACTTGAAATCAATTAATTGGCAGAGCCATTAAGGATTATATTTTATGGCCGTAAGGCCGAAAACATTCGGCAAAATTTGATTTTGTTGGATAGGTTTACTATCATTAAGCAATGATTTATAACTAATTTATTAAATTAAAATTTTAAAATTATGTCATATTCAAAAAAACTTTTAGATCACTATGAAAACCCAAAAAACGTTGGTTCTTTTGCCAAGGGCGAAGAAAATATAGGCACTGGACTAGTTGGCGCACCAGCTTGTGGCGATGTCATGAAGCTACAAATCAAGGTTTCAAATGATGGTGTAATTGAGGATGCCAAGTTTAAAACTTTTGGCTGCGGATCGGCAATAGCTTCAAGTTCTTTAGCTACAGAGTGGATAAAGGGTCAAAACATTGAAGATGCCGCTAAAATTTCTAATAAGGAAATTGCTGAGGAGCTATCTTTGCCACCAGTAAAAATTCATTGCTCTCTTTTGGCTGAAGAAGCTATTAAGTCAGCAATCGACAATTATAAGTCTAAAAAACAGGGGTCTTCAGGTGAAAATGAAAGTGTTAATTAATAGTGAAATTTTCTGAATCAGGCAATCCAATTATAGATTATCTTACTATCTCTGACGGGGCTATAATGCAGGTTAAGAATTTGCTAAATTCTCGCAAAGAGCCTTGTCAGGGAGTTAGGGTTGGGGTTAGGACTCGTGGATGCTCGGGCCTTAGCTATGTTATTGAATATGCCATAAAAGATAAAAATATTACCAAATTTGATGATGTTGTAATTAAGGATAATATAAGCGTTTTTATTGATCCTAAAATATCAATGTTTTTGATTGGCAGTGAAATGATATATAATGATGGCGATATTGAGTCCGGATTTGATTTTGTGAATCCCAATGAAAAAGGTCGCTGCGGTTGCGGCGAGAGCTTTAAGGTATAATATATGGTAGATTACTTTAAGATTTTTTCTATAACCCAACAATTTAACATTGATAAAGATCTGCTAGAAAAATCCTATTTCCAGTTCCAGTCCCAATTTCATCCCGATGCAAATAATGCCTCCAATATAATTGACGCCAATATTAATGATATTGAAAAATCAATAGCGATAAATGAAGGATATAAGGTTTTGTCGGATGATTTTTTGCGAGCTTGTCATTTAATTGAGTTACAAGGCATAGATATTTTAAAAGATGAAAAAGCTATCAAGGTAAATCAAGCAACATTGATTGAAATATTAGAAATACAGGAGCAAATTGCCCTAGAAAAAGATTTACAAAATATTGATAATAAAATTTCTTTTATCTCAAACAAGATAAATAGTCTTATTTTGCAATCCATGGAAACAATGAAAGAAAAAGTTAATAAAGCGGCGCAAATTTTGGTAAGAGCCAAATATTTTAAAAAGTGCCTCATTGATCTTAAAAATAGAAAAAAAGAGTTAAAAAATGCCGTTTAAAATTGAGGAGCCAGATCAAAATCAAGTAACCCAAAAAGATGAGCAAGAAATAATCATAGGCATTGATCTTGGCACGACTAATTCTCTAGCGGCAATCATTAAAAATGACAATATAGAATTATTAGGCGATGATAATGGTCAAAATATTATTCCCTCAATTGTAAGTTTAGACGACAATGCTGATATAGTAAAAGTAGGCGTAGCAACATCTGGCTATACAAATATTTCTTCCGTCAAAAGATTGATGGGCAAATCTTATGATGATGTTAAGAATTATAATTTAGACTATAAAATATCACCAAAAAATGGCCTAACCATAGAAGTTGCCGACAAAAACTATCGCCCAGAAGAAATATCAGCTGCGATCTTGCGGCATCTCAAGAAAATATCCGAACATAATTTAAAAGCCAAAATTAATAAATGTGTTTTAACGGTGCCAGCCTACTTTGATGAGGCCGCTAAAAATGCCACTAAGCATGCGGCAAAATTAGCCGGATTAGAAGTCGCTAGGCTTTTAAATGAGCCAACTGCAGCAGCTTTAGCTTACGGCCTAGACAATAAATCAGAAGGTTTGTATATGGTTTATGATTTGGGTGGAGGCACTTTCGATGTGTCGTTGCTAAGAATGCAGCAAGGTGTTTTTAAAGTTCTAGGTGTTTTGGGAGATAATGAGTTGGGTGGCGATGATTTGGATCAAATAATTGTTGATAATTTTCCAAATCTTACCAAGCGACAGGCTAGAAAAATAAAAGAGAGTTTTTCGTCTCAAAAAACATTAAAGATTGACGGCAAGGATTTCTCTGATCTTGAATTTGCTAATTTGATCGGAGATAAAATTAATAAAACTATCGATTTGGTGCAGAGCTTGCTTGATGATCTTGAAATTGATAATGATGATGTAAGCGGCGTTATTTTGGTTGGTGGCTCAACTCGTCTAGGCTTAGTTCAAGAAAAGTTAGCAAATATTTTTGGCAAAGAAAAGATTCTCACAAATTTAGATCCCGATCGCGTTGTGGCAATTGGCGCTGCTTGGCAAGCCTATAATTTATCAGGTCGTGGTCAAAATCTTTTACTCGATGTGGTGCCTCTATCTTTAGGCATTGAAATGATAGGCGGTATTGTTGATAAAATAATCAATCGCAATATCACAACTCCTTGCGCCTATGCTAAGGAATTTACTACTTACGCCGATAATCAAACTGGTATGAAGCTCCATATCGTTCAAGGTGAAAGAGAGCTAGCTGTCAATTGTCGCTCCTTAGCTAATTTTGAAATTAAGGGCATTCCGCCAATGAAGGCGGGAATGGCTAAAATATTAGTAACTTTTACAGTCGATGCCGACGGCTTACTAACTGTTACTGCCCAAGAACAGGCTACTAAGCAAATGCAAGAAATTGTGATTAAGCCAACTTATTCTTTGGATGAATCTGCGGTAAAAAATATGCTTCTTGACTCTCTAAAAAACTCCAAGAGCGATATTAGGAAAAGATTATTAATTGAGTCCATAAATATAGCGCAAAAAGATATTTCCATCATTAAGAGTGATTTACAAAAATCGCCAGATCTTGTAAATGCAAAAGAAAAAAAAGATATCGAGCAAAAAATTATTGAGATTGAAGGCGCAATATCACAAAATCCAGATAAAGATAAAATAGAGCAATTAGTCGAGGATTTTCACAAAATAACCGAAAATTTAGTGCTAAAAAAGGTCAATAAGGTCTTAAATAGCAAAATATCAGGTACAAAGATTTCAGATCTTGATAGCTAGCTAGATTTGTAAATCGTATATATCTCAATTTTAGCATAATAGATATCGCGAAACTTTTTCAGCTGGCAATATTATTTTTGATAAAGCCTAAGACATCATCAAAATCATCCTTAATTTTTTCTAAAATCTTCCTCTTTGCGCTTGAATTTTCTTCTGGGCTTTGTTGAGCATTTTCTAATATTTCAGCTAGATTAAAGGCTCCTACAGAAGTTGCCGCGCCCTTAAAAGCGTGTGAAGCCATGTACCATGCATTGTTGTCATCAGCAGAAATGGCCTCCTCAAGCTTATTAATATTTTTTTTAGCATTATCGACAAATATTTCAAAAAGCTCTTTTTCAAATTCCTTGTCATTGTCAATGATGCCTCTTAAAAACTCTAGATCTATTGCTGGATTATTAATGTTTGGACTGGATTTTGTCATAGTTTTTAATAATTTAGGTTAAAAATAATCTAGTACCCGCCTTGAATTGCACTTATAATTGGCGCAAGGTATAAATTTACATGATTATCGCTCAAATATCTTTTTTTATTATAAATAATCCAGCAAATATATAAAAATTAGAATTACTTTCTAATACCCTATTCAATTTCTGTCAAAATCTAGTATGATTTGCATTAAATTAGAGTGGTCAAAATAGCTTATTATGTTTTTTGCCTCGATTAGACTCTTGTCAATAGAC
>JGI20156J14371_10002584_pt1 | contig 14077 bp, 14 predicted proteins | sample COG_06_FD_14371 | JGI IMG/M metagenome (IMG submission 14371)
CGCTTCAAACATATATTAATCTATGCAAACTAAACACCTCACATTCGCAGCTCTTTTGAGTTGCATCACTACCTTGAGCTATGCCGAATTTCAAATCGGCGATGTCGGCGCGGTTGCCTTTGGCTTGGACGCTAGCGTGCTCACCACTGACAATGTCACAATGGATAGTTCCGAGGATTCGGACAACATCTTATCTGTGTTGCCAACAGTGAACTTTAAGAGCGATGCGGGCGCCGCTTCGATCGAGGCCTACGTCGGTGTAGAGATGATTAGCTACGATGATTTAAGTGAAAATGACTCGGATGATTTCAAGTCCAACCTGAAAGTAACTTTCCCAGATGAGCTCAACGGCGAAAACTACTCGCTCGTATTCGAAGGTGGCTACAATGAGTTCACTCGAGCGATTGCCAACGCAGATGGTGCGGGACGTGTAGTTAGCACCGATGTCGTCGACCTAGCACTGGACGGCCGCTACTATATTAGCGAAGACATCACCCTGCGCACAGGTGTAGAACTGTTAAACCAAGAATCCAACACCACTGGTTATGCTGATGTGGATACCACTACGATCCCAGTCGCCGTCTACTACGACCTCGACGAAGCACTTAGCGTGGGACTTGGCTACCGCAATCGCAGCACTGAAGTGGGCAACCAAGTCACCGTCGCCGGCGCCAAAACCGACAGTGAAGATCATATCTTCTTTATCGGCCTCGAAAACGAAACCTCGGACATCTGGAGCTATGCGCTCGAGATCGGCTTCCAGCAACGTGATTTCGATTCCGCCACTTACAGTGATCAAGACGGCTTGTTCGCCTCACTGAACGTCAATTGGCAAGTCTCTGAGATGACCGAGCTCGCTGCTGAATTGAGCAACGAATATGGCACCGCACTCTCCAATGAGTCTGCCGATATCGCTCGCGCCGCTGTGCAGCTCAATCATACCTTTGACGAGCGCATCAGCGCAGCCCTCGGCTTGAGCTACGAAGAAATCGACTACACCGCGGCCAATAGGTCACGCGATGACGAAACTTTCTCCTCGTTCCTGTCGGTCGACTACAGACTACTGGATGGACAATGGATCCTACGCGGTACAGTCAGCTACGACGACAATAGCTCGGATGCAGCGTCGGCCAACTACACAGCACTGCGCGGCGGCATCAGCAGCATCTTTGTATTTTAATCCAATCTAGAGCGCTTCTATGCGACACTTTGTTTATTTCTACTTCCTGGGAGTTACCTTACTCCCAGGAAGTTTTCTTTTTGCTCAAGCGGGCGGGGCGGACAGCACTGAATCCTCGGTCTATCTACTGTCGCCGGTGGATAAATTGGCGATTTCGGTCTACGGCCAGCCCGACCTGAGTAGCGAACAGCGCATTTCCGACGAGGGCACCGTGTCGATCCCACTATTGGGCGAGACCCGCATCGGCGGCATCACCGTCTCCAAAGCGCAGAAGTTGATCGAGGCGGCCTTGATCGAACAACGCTATTTAGTCACGCCGGTCGTCACCATCAGCATCGAAGCATTCTCGCCCAAAGTGGTGACAGTGCTCGGTGAGGTTGAGAATCCCGGCTCAATTGCCATTCCGGAGGGCCGCAATGGTTTACCGATACAAGTCGCCATCGCTGAAGCGGGCGGCTTTACCGGCGCCGCGCAAAAGACCGAAGTGCAACTCAAGCGCGCGTCGCTACCGGGGGCGCGCCAAACCGGCGACTCCTTGGTGGTCAACGTCAGCAAGTTGCTCGACTCGAAGTCCAAGCAAAGCGAGTCCATTCTCGCTGGCCCCGACGACGTGATCTTTGTCCCACGGCGGCTGTTTTAATCTGCCTTGCATGGCTGTGGCTGCATTTCCTTGCGGACGCTCGAATCGCCTAGCGCCGAGTACCTGTTGCCTATGCGCACGGCCTCAGCTATGAGGCGCACCAAGGGCGCACAGGTTCGAGCGGCACCACCATCAGTACGTAGTAGTAGTTTACAAATTGGTTTTTTCGCTTAGGAATACGACCAAGGGCGGCAGCGTCCACAATCACTTCCCCACATTTAACGACCACAGCCAGCGATTCCCTAGATATTATGCACACCTCAAAGTCTAACCCAGCGCCCGCCACTGCCAATCAAAGCGCCGCCGAGTTCATTTCACTGGCCGATCTATTTCATATCATCCGCCAGCGCTGGATCCTAGCCTCCAGCGCCGCGTTGGTGCTCGCCGCACTGTTTGCGATTGTGTTGCTCAACCAGACGCCGCAATACGAGGCCGAGGCCTCCTTGGTAGTCGATCTGCGTGCCGACAAAGTCGTCAACGTGCAGGAAGTGGTCGAAAATAGCGTGCAGAACAGCAGCTTGCTCGAGACCGCGATGAATACCCACATCGAGCGCCTCAAAAGCCGCAGCCTGGCCGGTAGGGTGGTCGAATCACTTACCGAGGCACAGCAGGTCAAGTTAACTGAGGCCTTCACTGGACCGCTCGAGGAGATTCCGCTCGAAGAACGACCCGAGCTGACGGGCCTGATCATCGGAGAAATGCTGACCATCTCCTGGCTACCGGATTCGCAGGTGCTGCGGGTGCGCGTCAAGCATGCCGAGCGCCACTTGGCCAAACTAGTCGCCGATCGCTACGTGCAGCTCTACATTAATTCGCAATCGGACCTACGCGGTCAGTCCAACGAACAGGCGGTTGAGTTCCTCGATGCCCAGACCGTTGAGCTCAAGCAGCGCCTCGAGCAAGGGGAAGCGGCGCTACAGGCCTACCGCAGCGACAATGACCTAGTCACCGTCGAGCAAAGCCAGCAGATCGTTACCGAGCGCCTCAGCGACCTGAGCAAGGCAGTCACCGAGGCGCGGGTCGAGTTGGTCGGGGTAGAGAGCTACCGCAAGCAAATCATTGCGGCGGGGCAAGAGCTCGACCTGATCATGAATCTGCCCTTTATTGGCGGTAAGCTCAATGTCGCGCAGATTTACAATGAGCTGCAGCGCCTCAAAACCGAGCGGCAAGTACTCGCCGGGACCTACTTTGAGCGCCACCCGTTGATGGTGGAAAACTCCGCGGGGCAACAAGCCGTGACCGAGGCGCTGTGGATGGCGATCGGCCAAGGCAGCCAAGAATATTCGGTCGAGCAAGCCCGTTTGACTGAGCAACTCGCCAGCCTCGACGCCGAGCTCGACGCCGCCAAGCAGGAATCCCGTCGCCTCGAGAGCCTCGCGATTGAGTACCGGGTGCTGTCACGCAAGGTCGAGGCGCAGCGCGACATTTTTGACCAGATCACTTCGCGCTTCAACGAAACCAGCGTTTCGCAGCAAATCAACTCCACCACCATTCGCATCCTCGACCTCGCCGCACTGCCGCGTAAGGCCGTGTGGCCGGATGTCAAAAAAATCGGCCTCGCCTCAGTGCTACTGTTTGGCTTTGTGTTTGTCGGTCTACCGTTCGGCATCGAGCTGCTGGATAATCGCTTGCGCAGTTTCGACGATATCGAGCGCTATGTCGGCAAGCCGATCCTCGGTGATATTCCGCAAAATAAAAACGACAGCGCCGAGGCGATGGCGCGGCTCAGCGCGTCCGACGACGTCACCGAGCGCGAATCGCTCGCGGCAATTTACGGTGCGTTGCGTCTCAGTCTCGGTACTTTCAGCAAGCCGCTCAGTTTGGTCGTCACCAGCTCGGTGCCGTCCGAGGGCAAATCGATCGTCGCTGCCAATTTGGCCGCCACCCTGGCCGGGCAGGGCTATAAGACCCTGGTGGTCGACTGCGACCTGCGCCGCCCCAGTCAGCACCGCTACCACAGTCTCGACAACCGCCTCGGCCTAATGGAGTGGCTGCGCAGTGATAGCCCGATCGCAGTGGATCTGATGGCCGATAGCCAGCTCGGCATTCGCGCACTCGGTGAATCGGGCAAGCATTTCCTGCTCAGCTCCGGTGGCTCCACCACCCATGCCGGCAGCATCCTCGAGAACCCGCGCATGGACCAGCTGGTCTCGCGCCTCAAGCAGGAGTTTGATATCCTGATCTTCGATACCCCGCCGGTCGGGGTGTTCCACGATGCCGCCCTGGTCGGCGATTATGCCGACCACTGTGTGTTTGTTGCTCGCCAGAATGTCACTACCCGCCAGAAGACCCGCCACTCGGTCAATTTAATGGACCGCTCGCGCGCCAAGGTGCTCGGCGTGATTTTCAATGGGGTGACCAACCTGCGCGCCGCGGCTGGTGGCTCCGGCAGCTATGCCGGTAGCTATAGCGAGCGGTATCAGTATGGCTATGGTAAGGATGCAGAGAACTATCAGAAAGGATACGCCAAATAGGAGCTATATCGCACTGAAACCAACTAGCGGCGAGGCGGGTTAGTAGCAGCTGCCCGCCGGTGCTCAAGCTCTATAGCCAACGTTAATTTTCCTGAACTCTAAAAATCACCCTCTAAACGGCGCGCATTAAATCTTTATATTTTGCGTTTGACCCTATTTGAGTCCCGACGATTACCAGTGCAGTTACGAGGCAAGTCAAGAACCACATCGAAAGCATTACGAAGCAAAGCCCGAAGATGAGGGCAGTCTAATAATGAAAATAGATCGAGCGACAGAACTGGCCGTCAATCATGCTGGTGCCATATAGAGTCGAAAACCATTAAGATTCATAATCAACTAATATCACTCAATCTCCCAGCATGATTAAACAAATAAGAAAATATCTAAACATGAGAAACTCTTTTGTATTTGTATATCAAATGGGTAAGGTTGGTTCAGATGCAATTGTACAAGCCTTAGGTAGCGACAAGTCGGAGCACATCCATACATTTTACGGGAAAAACCCAAACGACAAATACATATTCAACAACTCGCGACCCAAAAGAATCAAAGATGCTATTCACTTTTTCATTAAAAGGTTAGCCATAAAAGTAATCTTTAAGAAGATAAAAATCATAACCATCGTCCGCGACCCATTCGCCAGAGATGTGTCAATGTTTTTCCAAGACATAGAAGCCTACATATATAAATATAGAAATAAGAGTTTTTATAATTACATACAATTCAACAAAAGTGGAACAAGTCCATTAATTACGCTATTCGAAAACTGCTATGACTTCGAATACGGATTAAACTGGTTCGACAAAGAGCTCAAAAGATTTACCGGAATTGACATATATCAGTACAAACCTCAAAACGGGACAATCCGTATAGAAACCAAAAAATACTCCATCTTGTGCTTACACATAAACAGCATCTACAAAAAAAGAGATATAATATCAGATTTCTCTGGAAAAGAAGTTACAATCAAAGCATCCAACGATGGCAGAAAAAAATGGTATTCAGAAATATACAAAGAATTCAAGAAAAACATAAACAATCAGAAAGAAGCCTATAATTCAAGACACATGGACAGCAAATTAGTCAATTTTGTATCTCAATTTCATGCGCAAATAAATAATGATAAGACCATACCTTAAAAAGTTAAGAAGCAGCCTATTTCTCATAAAGAATCGGAGTAAAGTAGCTTCAAAAAGAAATGTTTACGTAAGCCATGAATCAAAATTTGAAGGATTCAACACCCTACATGAAAATACCCTGTTCATAAAATCACACCTGGGAAAGTTTTCCTACGTTAGCCGCGATTGCACTGTAAATAACGCCAAAATTGGCCGATTTACCTCAATCGCAGCAGGCGTGAAAATTGGATTAGGAATACACCCCACATCAGGAATAACGACACACCCATTATTTTATTCACCCAACACAGAACCATGCGGATTTAGCGTAATTAGCAACGAGAAAACAATTGAAAGCAAAGAAGTAAACATTGGAAACGACGTTTGGATCGGAGCCAACGCAATTATACTCGATGGCGTCAGCATTGGAACCGGATCGATAATCGGCGCTGGCGCCGTAGTCACTAAAAACATCGAACCATACCACATTGCCCTAGGAGTACCCGCCAAATCAGTCGGTAAGCGACTAAATGACAAGCATATAGAATTACTACTTAAGAGCAGGTGGTGGGAAGTAATCACAGAAGAGAACATACACGCATTTACAGACTCGTTCAACGACATAGAAAATTTCATATCCGAGCTAGATGAACATGCTAAAGAAAACAGCGAAAAAGGCTCTTAAGGTATTCGCCAATTACATAAACATGCGACAGCTCAGACCAGCTCGCATGGCAGGAAAAATTAATATAGACGGCATTATTCACTTTAGAACAAATAATGGAATAGTTGAACTTGGAGACAGCATCTCAATTAATTCATCTCACTACGCGAACCCCCTCAAGGGCTCTAGATGCAGCATCATTGTTGACAGTGGCGCTAGGCTCAAAATTGGCAACAGAGTTGGAATATCCAATTCGAACATCTACACCAAAACAAGCATCACAATAGAGGATGATGTCAACATAGGGGCAAATTGCTCAATCTTCGATACCGACTTCCACTCCCTAGACTATAATGATCGCTGCAACAATGGCGACAGCATGGTAAAAACAGCTCCAATTAAAATCAAAAAAGGAGCGTTCATCGGAGCTTCAAGCATTATTCTAAAAGGCGTTACCATAGGCGAACGGTCTATAATTGGTGCAGGTAGCGTAGTAACCAAGAACATACCAGATGACGAAATTTGGGCTGGCAACCCGGCCAAGCACATTGGCAGGTGCACTTAAATGAACGGAATTTTAATACTTTTATCACCAATCACTACCTGGCTTGCGGCATCGCCATGGCTGAGACTACAAATCGTTTTTTTGTTGTTTTATTCAGCTTATTATTCAATTAGCTCCCTTCGTCATAATCGGATATGTATTACCAATGACATCATTCTCATTTTACTATTCTTAAGCGCATTGTATATCTCAGCAATAATAAATGTATATGACTGGAACACTAAAAGCTTAAACCACATACTAGCAATGAGCTTTATAACCATATGCATGTACATCATACCCAGGCATACACTACGCAATGAAGTTAAAAACGAATTAAAAGTAAATTATCTACACATATTTTCAAAGATTGCATTCTATACATTAGCAGGATGTGTATCACTAGATTTCATAGCAATCAACCTATACAAAATAAACATATCCGACTTCCTCACGATTTCCAACGTTAAAAACGGGAACCACTATCACATACTCGGCAACATAAGGTCTGCAGCCGGCCCTACGGAAGAGCCTGCGGTCGCCGCTTACTACCTAGCGCTACTATATATGACCTCGGGGGCACTAGCCAAAACAGCGCGCACACGCACTACACATGTACAAGTCGCAGCTTTATCGATATCAATAGCTTTAACATTCTCAAGCGTCGGATACCTCCTACTGGCAGGAATACTTTTTATTGAATTCAGAAAGTTTTCATTCACCAAATATGCAATTGGGCTCATCACATTACTTTATGCTACTTTTAACTACGAAACAATATACAACCTACTAGAAGGCATTTCATTTTTTGATAAAATAACACTATCAATCGAAAACAGATCCGCTAGCTTGAGAATGCACTCCTGGAGATTATTCTACAATGCCTACCTCGCCGAACCCTACTTTGGGATCGCCCCAGGGTTTAACAATATTTTAGTTCTAACAGGTGTCCACTCCACTTTTTTTACGATCCTAATAAATTATGGAATAATAACCTTATTACCTTTTGTGTTATTCTTAATATCGATTTTCACAAACACTAAAGACTCCAATCTAAAGCTATACTTCATAATATCTCTATTGCCACACCTCATAGCCGACTACTATTTTTCTCTCGTTTTCTGGATTTTTATTGCAGTCATAGCATCCATCAATGAGCACCACAAACAAGAAAGTTAGTATCTTAACAGTGTGCTTCAATTCAGAAGCACACATAAGTGAAAACCTTAACTCCGTCTCAAGGCAAACACATCAAAGCATTGAGCATATAGTTATCGATGGAGACTCAACAGACAACACCGTCGAAATCATAAAGAGACACGCATCGTCTAATTCAAATTTCATATGGAAATCAGAACCCGACAAGGGGATGTATGACGCATTAAACAAGGCATTAGATTTAGCATCAGGAGACATCATATACTGCATGAACTCAGATGACCAACTTGCCGACCCCCTAGTCATCGAGAAGGTAGTTGAAAAATTCAAAACCGAACCAACAAGTGATTTACTAATTGGAGATATAGATTTTCTCTATTCCAACAAAAGAAGAAGTAAAAGAAGAGCGATCAGCGTTTCATCACAAGACATAGCCCTTTTCGGGAACTGCACCTTTGTGCCGCAACCAGCTATGTTTATTTCAAAAAACCTATGCGACAAAGTAGGAGAATTTGACCTTAACTACAAGATAGCTAGCGATTATGATTTCATCATTAGGGCGCTGGCAATCTCTGGAAAAAAAACAATCCCCCTGGGATTTACAACTAGCATCTTCCGAAGACATGAAAATTCACTTACAGAGACACAATCGGAGACAATGTTAAAAGAAACAAACATCATTTCCCAAAAGTATAGGAATGACATCAAAAAGACCAGATCCAGAAACATCTACAACACAGTAAGATACTTACTAAAAAACCCACAAGTCCTAACACGGAGGTTCCTGTGAAGAATAAAGTCAGAGTCCTACACATCTGCCACGACCTATCTATAGGAGGCGTAGAGGAGGCCATCAGGAGCTACACTCATGACAGTACCACAAATATTTCATTTGAAGTTATAACAATAGACAGCAAATACAATTCATTACCTCAGAATAGAAACACACGAGTAGCATACGGCGGCAAAGGATTAAATAACCCCATCTCGTTCTACAGATGTCTCAAGTTTCTCCTCACCCACAAGGCTGACATTGTAATTTTCTCCTTATGGAGAAGCACGCTGCTAGGATTACTCGCCAAACCTTTTAAAAGAGCTAAATTTGTTTGTTTCTTACACAACGAATCCTACAAAAACTTCATTGACGCATGGATTCACAAAATATCAATCAGAAACTTCGACCACATATTTGTCGACTCCGAGTGCACCCAAAGATCGCTAGTTCCAGAAAATAAAAACACCAACACTAGCATTATAAGCTTTAAAACAAAGAAACTTAGCCCCTTAGGAGCTAACAAAAGCTACAATTTCATCTATTGGGGCAGGATTGCTAAACAAAAGCGGATCGATCGGCTACTCAAGTTCATGACACATTTAAAAAATACTATAACAGAAGCACATTTAACTCTAATCGGGCCAGAAGAGTATAATTTTGATTACAGCCTCGCAGATAATTTCTCCCACCACGGACCAAAAACATTCGATGAAATAAAGAGAATAGCCACCAGCAGCTCTTTTTTTATATTAACAAGTGACCATGAGGGCATGGCCATGAGCGTAGTTGAAGCAATGGAGATGGGCCTCGTGCCAGTTGTCACACCAGTCGGCCAAATCCCCCACTATTGCAAGGATAAGAATAATGCGATATTTCTGAATTTTGATGATATTGACTCATGGGACGAGACCATTCACTTCATTCAGAAACTAACAAAAACTGACTACACTAGAATGAGTAATTTAGCGAGAGGCACCTGGACCAACACATTATCATACACAGATAGTATCAATAAAGCCATAATAAACATTAAAGATCAACAGCCAAACCAAACTACATTTTCTTCATAATAATATTACATAGAGATTAGCCAAAATGTGACACAAAGAATTCAGAGAAAGGGTCCACGCAGAACGACAAAGCGCCCCGGATGCCTCCAAGCCGCCATCTGAAAGCTCTATTATCACAAATAGCATCAGTAGGCAATGCTCCTACGACATTACAATAATCAATGAAACTAACCATTGCATTATCAAACCTGAAGAAAGAATTGCTCTTAGGTAGTTTCTTTGCGTTTACTATCAAAGCTGGGGGAGTAGCCAGCGCCTTTGCACTAAATATTGTTATCGCTAGAAACTTGGGAGCTGAACAGGCGGGTTATTTTTTCTTGGCACAAACTATATTACTTATCCTTGCCCCGTTCTCACGACAAGGGCTAGACAATTGCCTAATCCGCTTCATCGCAGGCTATAAAGACAAAGACACAAATGAAAACAATGTGGCGGGCATATATCGGCTAGCGCTACAGAGAGTAACACCAGTCGCCCTATCCTTATCCGCCTCACTCTGGTTCGCTAGCGAATGGCTAGCTATTTACGTTTTTTCCAAACCACAATTAGGATCAGCCCTAAAACTTTGCTCACTTGCAATAACGCCCCTAGCTCTGGCTCAACTACATGCATACTGCTTCCAAGGCAAGAAACGCATCGTACTTTCAATGCTTTTCGAATCTTCAGCACTTGCAACCCTAGCTTTCGCACTCATCTGCTTAATCCAGCCAAACAATGCACCAGATACAATGCGATGCTACTTACTAGCGACCTTACTTGTGTTTGGGTGTGCTCTCTACATCTGGAACAAAGGACGAAACCCAAAGCTTTTTTCTCTAGCCCCAAGAGAGAGAGAACATGTTTTATCCACGGCTAGGCCGATGTTTGTGACTTTTGCCCTATTTCAATTTATACAATGGTCGAGCCAATTGCTTTTAGGAATCTGGGAGCACGCCTCCGATATAGCATTATTTGCGACTGCGCATCGAACTGCGATGCTTGTTAGCTTTATATTAATAGCAATTAATTCGATAGCTGCCCCGAAGTTCGCTGAAGCTTATAAGTTGGGAGAACTCGACGAAGTTAGGAAAATCGCCCTGCATTCAAGTCGGATTATGACACTCACGGCATTTCCAGTGTTAGTTGCAATGTTGCTCCTTGCACCCGCTTTAATGAGATTATTTGGTAAAGAATTTGAAGATGGTGCCATACTACTCCGCATTCTAGTATTGGGGCAGTTTGTAAATATTCTAACCGGGTCCGTAGCATATTTGCTACAAATGACGGGGCATGAGAAATTACTACGAAATAATGCAACTATAGCTACCATATTTATGGTAACAGGAAGCTTGGTTTTTATTCCATTATTTGGGGTTTATGGCGCAGCAGCAGTGACGGCGTTAACAGTTGCCGGCCAAAACATCCTGTGCGTATATCAAGTAAAAAGAGTTCTAGGATTTAATACTCTTTCAATTTTTCAAAAAATCTAAAAAAATTGGGACTGCGAATTATGCGAACATTAACTTGTACTGAACCTACTGTCGACGGCGTATTCAGGCACGTCGAACAATTAGTTCGTTATCAAATTAGAGAGACCAACAATCAAGTCGATTTAGCCTATTCGAGCAAGCGCACAAGCAAGCGCCTTTTAGCTTTGATACAAGAAGTCACAGTAAACGGCGGTCATGTATTGGACTTAGCCGTTTGCAACGCCCCGTCTGCTTCAGATTTTAATGCCTACCGAAAACTCTATAGATTTGTCGAGAAGAACAATTACACAGCCATTCACGCTCACTCTTCCAAAGCAGGCGCCCTCTGTCGACTGCTACCTGCAAAGCTCTGTCGAAATATAATCTACACACCTCACGCCTATTTCGGCATGGGCAGAAAGGCAGGGCCAAAAGAGCTTATCTTTAATAGCATCGAAAAACTCTTGGCATCACGCGCAACCACGATAGCGCTATCGCCAGAAGAAGCGGATTTTGCGATGCACACTATCAGCGTAAAATCGAATCAACTGGAGCTGATTCCGAATGCGGTCGACTTCGAGTTATTCAGACCTACAACTACTCGCGCTGAACGGACAACCATACGACAACGTTTCGGCATAACTAACGAGGACATCGTGATTGGCTCAATTGGACGATTAGGCTACCAAAAAAACCACAAGTTACTCTACCAAGCCTTTTATCAGTTCAAAAAACAAGTCCCGGATACAGAAAAGGTGCGACTGCTTCACATTGGAACGGGATCTCCAGAAGAATCAGCAAGCCTGCAAGAACTCATTTTTGAATTAGGGCTAAACACATCTGTCATTCGCCCTGAATACCGCTGCGACCCGGAGGTTTTTTACCAAGCAATGGATGCGTTTTGCCTCAGCAGCCGCTATGAAGGCTTACCCTTTACCGGACTGGAAGCTCTCGCTAGCAATCTCCCACTTATTCTAACAGATGCGCCTGGACTTCGCTCATTCGGCTCTGAGCACTATGGATTTAACAAAGTTTTCTACTGCGAAACCGAAAACGTTGAGAGTCTCGCAAATGCGATGCACCAGTGGTATCAAAATCGCGACAAGGCCGTTAATCATAGGGATAACGCTAAAGATTACTTTTCTATCCCAAAGGTTTATGGGAAAATACTAGAACTCTATCGGCGCGAGGTCACGAAATAACAGGGCGGCACGAAACTAGCTTATTGAACAGTGAGGCCGAGACTCCGCAAATAGTAAAGCAACTATACGGGCGCACCGCATATGTGACTCAACACCGAACGAAAAGCGCCCCACAAAGCAATACGCCCATGGCAATTGCGGGTGCGGTAAAGGTCATATCAAAGCAAGCAGCAACTGCAATCAATGCGGCCGCTCCAAGGGGTCAAGAACCTAAAGGCTGACTCTCCCTGCCGCTCTTGCGAAGGCCGAAAAGGTGAGCTCAGGCAATCGAGCACGAAGTCCGCAAAAGCTTGCTTGTTGCCACGCTTGATCGCCATGAACTTCTTCTAGAAGGCGGTATTGTCGGCAAACTTCGCAAGGTCGTGCAACTTATCGAGATCCTTCGTAAGCGGTAATTCTTCCACCCCCTATGCAGTCGTGATAGATAACTGTATAAGTGATGGATGCAATTTGAGGACAATCAGGTAGTTTTGTTTCACGGGGTGGTGGATTTGCGCAAAGGCGCCTCCGGGTTGATGGCTTTGGTGGATGATCCGAAGCCTGGCACGTGGTATCTGTTCAGCAACCGCACGCGGAGTTTGCTCAAGTGCGTGCGTCTGGACCGGTCGGGGCTGTGGATGGGTTCACGCCGCCTGAAGCAGGGTCATTACCACTGGATTGAGCGCAGCCGGGGTGCTTCCGTGCTCAGCGCGGTGGCTGCCGAGGAACTGTGCGCGGGCAAGAAACCAAAAATCTACATTTAAGTGGTCTTTTTTTCTTGTACTCCCTGTCCGAATGCGTAACGCTATGTAGATTAGCACAAAACCGACAGTCGAATCACTCCTGGCCGAACGCGAGGCACTACTGCGCCAGCAAGAGCGCGACCAGAAGGAGATCCTCCGGCTGACCCGTTTGATCGGCGCACTCCGGCAAAGGCTGTTCGGAACCGGACAAGGGGAGAAGGTCGACCATGCGCAGTTGCAGATACAGCTTGGGCTGGCGGAGGCGGAACTGACCAGCCTGCACAGCCAGACTCGGGACAGGGAAGACGAACAGATCGACGAACTGGTCGAGACCTCATCCAAGACCGAGCAAGCGCCTGAGCTCACCCGCGTGAAGCGCTACAGTTTGCCCGAAGACATTGAAGAACGAGTCGAGCGCATCATCCCGGACGAGGTGTTGGCAGATCCGGAGCGCTACCGTGAGGTTGGCCAGCCGGAAGTGACCGAGATCATCGATCTGGAGCCCGCCAGGTTCGTCCGGATCAAACAGGTTTTCCCGCGCTACGTGGACAAGGCAGACCGGAGCGCTGCGCCCGTGACTGCGCCGCGCCCGCCCCGCGTCCTTCTGGGCGGACTGGCTTCGGTCCGTTTGCTCGTGCATGTCATCCTGGCCAAGTATCTGGAGCACACTCCGCTCTACCGTCAGGAGCAGTCTTTCAAACTGCGCTGCGGCGTGCACATCAGCCGCAAGACGATGGGCGGATGGATCGGCCACGTGGCCGGGCAGTGGCTGTCGATGATTTACGAATCGATCAAAAACGATGTGCGAAGTTCCTTGTATCTCGGAGCCGACGAAACACCGATCACCTGCCTGGATCGCGACTTCGGAAAAGGAAGCCGCAAGGGTTACCTGTGGGTGTATGTAAACCGTGAGGGGGACTGCGTCTACGAGTGGCACATGGGCCGCTCGGTCAAATGCGCGGAGGGTATGCTCGCCGGTTACCGGTGGTCGAGTTACCCAAACTGAGCCAGAGCATGTGTTAGTCTGGACGGGTTAATTAGTTGTTCGAGATTGTAGAGTAAGTCAATGCTGGGACGCAGGG
>JGI20156J14371_10002590_pt1 | contig 14053 bp, 8 predicted proteins | sample COG_06_FD_14371 | JGI IMG/M metagenome (IMG submission 14371)
GGGAGTCATGTCGAGCAATGTATTTTCAATCCAAGTGGATTGAGCCCTACTGGTACCATTAATAAAGCTCAGTCCATATTCGCTGGCGGTTCTTCTGTATGACACCCAATAAGAGGTCAGCGGTGTCCTTGCGTCTAATCCAAGGGGAGAATATTGAGACGCTACAACCTCTAAGCCACGCAATCCACGATGGGCAGTTTCCGAGAAATTTCTCAACGGAGAAGTTTCATAATTTTCTTCAGAACCTGTTTTTAATTTAATCCATTCAGAACTTAAATTAAACAAGCTTTCATTTTGATCATCTAGAATCGTAATTACCGGTTCTTCAGAAAATCCTTTTCCAGGAGATAAAATTACCAATTGATGACCCAAGTTTCCACCTTGCTTGATATAACCTGAAGATCCTTGCCCTGGTCCACTGATTGATAAATTCAAATTTCCCAGAGTTAAATTATCATCCAAGCCGGCAGGTTTGCTCGTAGGCGGGATGCTCAATTCAAAAGTTCCGACTGTAAGCGGATAGGGAGCAGATCCATAATCGTGTCTATATACACGAAATGTATTAGGATTGAGAGCATCTGGCTCATCCAAGCCACTATTGGTAACCACTATACTGTCGTTTAAATCAACTACATCGACCGAAGCGTTAGATTCGGTACCACTTTTTAAACCAAAACTTCCTGATTCATTTAGATACACTTTACTGGAAATGGTAAAGTCTGCACTAATTCCGCCTGTACCCATTACAGAGTATGGATTTCCATAATCAATCGAAACACCTTCATCACTATTGGGGCGAAGGCCCTCCCCTTCATTTCGGTTGGCATGCCATAATCCAAAATTATGCCCTAATTCATGTACAATCACACCTGCAGAAGGTCCTTTTACATGGGATCCCGGTTGTCCGACATATCCAACTCCAGGTGCACCGGGGGTATAGGTAGTTATAGAAACCCAAGAAACAACCGTTCTTCCAATTTTCGCTTTTACATAGTTTGAGGAATATTCTACTCCATTCAAAGAAACCTTCGGGTCTTTGTAATAAAAGCCTCCTGGATTAGTAATTTCAATTTCAGTTAAATAACCATTACCGTCTAACTTGGCTAAGGCTTGAGCTTCTTCAAAGTTAGGGTCAGGGATTCCACTATTATCAATATTTCCTCCAAGAAAACGAACTTCTGGAGGGGTTGCGAAGTTAAGAATACTTGGACTCGTTTGGTTAGACTCATAAATATCCACATCAAGAACGCCATTAAAAGCAGGTCCATTAAAATCATATTTTGGTGATATTTCAGCCGCTTCATTTACAGCAGCTTCACCAAAATAACTCAATTCTGGGTCTGGTGTATATACAATTTCCGCTTGACTGAAGAATTGCCCTGTAGAGTCAAAAATATTGGGTGTACCGGAACCCCCTGTCTCTTTTCTATATTTAGGAATATCTAAAGTAAGAGTGGGAGTAATTACATAATCTAAAATAAAGGTGCCGTCTGAATTTCGGAGATAAAAATCTTTTACTCCCTCCATTGCGTTAATCAAATTAGCACGAGTAAAAGGCTCAAATGCATTATTAGTGTAATTTGGATTAAGTGGATTTCCAAATTGATCGGTTGGATTACTTGAAGATCCCAAAAAGTCGTTTCCCTCATCCCTAAAACGACTTGGCATAACTAAAACTTTTTTTCGCCCGTTAATGGCAATTGGAAAAGAAATATCAGCAGCCTGAGGAAATTCTAGGACATAGGGTAATCGATAGGATTCATTCAAATCGATCCATGATCCATTTGAATCATGAAAATCCATCGCTGCCCAATTTTGAGAAGTATTATTATCCGGAGTANNANCANCCTTCCAATTAGTGAAAGCACTAGTATTAACAACTGTACTATCTTGCCATTTCCAATTCCCTTCTGTGGCCNCTATATNTGGGATAATTTCAGTTTGGTTAAGTTCAGAATATTTAGTTCCGTTTGCGTCCNCAGAATCACTTGCTCCAATCCACGAATATTTTACCATACTATCGTTTTGATCTCTTGGGTACAGTCCGATTACTGCAGCATCGTTTAAAAGATTATAAATAATTTCGTTTTCCGTAGATGAATTAATGTTTACTAATGTCGCATTATTTTCAAATGCTACCTGTTGAGCCTGTTTCCAAGTAAGTCTGTTGGTAAAAAGTGTATACCTTAGATCAATTAAATTTAAGGAGCCAGTGCTCGATGCTACAAGGGGGTACTTAACATGTCCAGTTACTGAACCTCTACGTTCAGCACTCACTATTCGCTTTTTTAAAATTTCTAAACCCTTTTCAGTCGGTACTTCCAATTGCATACCAGCAATCTTTACTTCAAATGCATTTGGAGTTTGAGGGTTTGCAGAAGGATATACCTGGAGGGCATTTTCAGAAACGGCAATGTCAACCCCCATCTTCACTCCCCATATTGCGACCCCTTGAGTAGTCTTAAGGAACTTTCGGTTTCCGTAGGTGTGAACCTCTACGGTTTCCCCGGCCGGCAAACTGGCAAATTTCTTGATCATCCCCATTGGTCGCTTGGGATCTTTGCAAATATGAAGCACTTTTATATCAGTGTAAGAAGAAACCCAATTTTCCAAGTGTTGGCTAATCTCTTCGGGCAGGACGGCAAGCCAATTTTCATCCACCGCAAGCTCGAGTGCTTTTCGGGGATCGTTTTGAATAATACTTCTGAATACTGGCGCCCTGTCCTTCGCGAATTTTTCTCCTCTTTTGATCAATTCCCATTTAATTCTTGGATCATGTTCACAGTTCGTTTTTTCAAAGCATTGAAATGCTTCAAATGTTTGGAGCCAGTTATCAAATGCAACAATGGCAGTATGCTTGGATAAATCTTGGTACTTTTCAGTCTCACACCATTCCGCATCTTTGGATACAATCGGAAGGTTTAGTTCTGGTTTACTGACTTTTTTTTCTAGCGTATTGTGTTCTTTTCTCTCGACTGATTTTTGAGAAACAACCTCTTTGTTTTCATTGGAATTACCACTTAGAAGACTCTCACTTTTTTCAAAAAGGGCGAACACTAGAAACCCTAAACAAGCCCAAGGGAGAAAAAATTTGAACAAACGAGCCCCAAGCCTATGTTTTGGGCTTTTGGAATAACTGCTTGGGGCGGGCTTAGGCATATTGTAAGTTACATTATAAACAAATTATTATCAAGCTTACCGATTAAGGCCAGATACAGATGTAGTGGATGTCATATAATAGGGTAATCTTTTCCATTTAATAGATTATATGTAATAGTTGCGTATATTCTTATGGTTTCTCTTATTCTTTCTTTACCAAATTCAAATTACTGGAAGGGCTAGACAGATCATTAAAACCAAATGCTGGGCGATTACTGACATTCCTTGAAAAGAATTATAATTACTTAGGAGCTGCAATTTGAGCTCCCCCTTTTGGAGTTCTGCGAATTGTTCCCGTAGGAGTCATAATAACGGGATCTTTAAAAATAGATTGCGGGCTGATATTTTGAATCACTTCACGAACCGGCGAACCACCACGGGATACGATACTGGCACTTACGAAAATTAATAAATTTCTTTTGGAATAACTCTCCGCAGAAGACTGAAATAGTCTTCCGATCAAAGGAATATTTCCAAGAACGGGAATTTTGTCGTTCACCGTCTTAACTTCTTCGCGAGTAAGTCCACCGATAATTACAGTGGCACCATCAAAGATGGTTACAGATGTATTCACCTTACGGACCGAGAAAATTGGCATTAATATACCGGAGGGTTGTATGATCATTGGGGGAGTACCGGCTGCAGAAGTTCCGATCATTGCGGACGAACCACCGTACTCAATAAAACCGTCGAATTCGGTGACCTTCGGGCTTAACTCAAGGGCAATGGAATTATATTTCTCAATCCTCGGAGTAACATCCATCACGACTCCCACTTCCCTGAAACCGGGCTGCTCATCATCGGGTGCAACGGTATCAAATTGAGGAACTGCACTCTGTATTTGAATTGCCTGAGCCAAAGCACCAGCACCTCCTTGCTGCGCTCCACCTCCCCCTCCTCCTCCGCCCGGCAACGGAGCGGGTTCGTAACCTGTTGGGTAAATAAATTCCTGAGCAATGGTGATTTGTGCAGGCTGTCCGTCCATTACCGTAATTCTTGGTGCACTGAGTAAGTCAGTTCCCTGTTTACGCTGCAGAGCACTTATCAGTAGTTTTGCCTGGCTTCCTCCCAAAATCATACTGCCCCCGCTTCCCCCCATGGTTAAGCTTTGACTACTTGCTTGCATGAGTGGTGATACTCCCTGACCTATCCCAATTTTACCCGGCAAATTAGGGGTTGGGTTGGGGATATTTAAACTCGCATCGCGATTGTCAGGAATACTAATTATGGTATCTCGAGAAGTTCCGCTGGCAGAGTGAGCTGTTGCCAATGTACGAGTATTTCCAGTAAAACTTTTCCCAAAACTAATCACCGGTTGTCCATTTGAGTCAACCACTGGGTTTAACGTAGTGGGGTCTAGGACAAAGCTGGGGTCATCCCAACTGTATTGCCAATCGAAACTAATTTCATCCAGTGCACCTTCCTGAACTTCCAAAAATTTTGTTTCGATCTCTACCTGACGGCTCGAATCAGCATCCAGTCTTTCCAAAATTCGTTCAATGAGGTCCAATAAGCGACGTTCATGAGTAACGATCATTTGAAAGCCATCAAAGACAAACTTTTGCCCTTTTGTATCATCAAATGGAATACCCGCTCCTTCTAAAAAAGCTTTTATCTTGGCTCCTGTGTCATCCGCTCCTCCTCCGCCGCCTCCGGGTGCAGGTGCGAAAGGATCCGCTCCTCCTCCCCCCATTCCGGCACCGGCACCTCCGGTCATTCGCTGAATCGTTCCCTGCGTAACTTCATAAAATTCCGTTTCGAGAGAGCGACCGGTAAAAGTACCGCCCGATTTCGATACCACAATCGCATCATTTCGTATGTCATAGGTCCAACTTACCATTTCTGCTATAAATTGAATCATTTTGCCAAGCGCCATAGGATTGAGGGTGATAGTAACATTAGGAAATGGCTCATCCCCATTGGCTAGTGGAATGATATTTACTCCTTTTTTGGCTGGATCCGGCTCGGTAAGATCAAAGGTTTTTGCTTGTCTTTGAAGTTCCTGCATCACTTCTGGTAGAGGGGATTCAAAAAATTGCACACCGGGAACTTGAATAATTTTTAATTTGTTCTCTAAATTGCTCGGACCCTCTTTTACTTTCTCGACTTCTTCAATTTGTCGGTCAAATACCTTCGGCCTTTCCCATTCACGTTCAATTTCTTCAAGCATTTCTGCACGAGTCTTTAAATATCCAAGATAACTTTCCTCGGCTCGCATTCTGGCAATGCGTTTAAGCATTTCCTTCGCTTCATAATTATCAGAAAATTGAGTTTCAATGGTTCGATATGTTTCGGTCGCTCCAGTAAGATCACCATTAATAAATTGTACTTTCGCACGCATCAATAATTCATTTAGCGCCTCCCTAGTATCCTTCCAATCCGCCGTAAACTCAGTAATATCTCTACGATAGGGGTTTGCCTTGTCTGCCGCAATTCGATCTTCCATGCGTTTTGCTTTTTCCAATTCGTGATCAAGTGCCTTCTCCCCTTCCGTCTGTTTTAGACCGGGTCTACCAAATGACATTGGATCTCCCTGTATATCGCGATCCTGGTAAAAACCGGTTCGAAATGCGTCTAAATACTGATTCGCTAAGTCCCAGTCTTTGTTGGATCGTGCATCTTCCGCTTTGTCTAAATTGATACGATTTTTTAACAACGCTGCATCCAATATTAATGGCCAAGTACGCGTATTGGGCTCGAGGAAAAGCTTTATCTTAAGAAGGGATTTGTCCGCCTCTTCGTATTCTTTCTTTCGAATCATGCCCTTTGCTTTTGCCAAAAGTTCTTCAGCCAGTACTGCCTGTTCCTCCATTTTTTCTTTGGCTTTATCCATTTCGGCCTCGAAGTCTGTTTGTTGCTCTATTCCCAAAGTTTCAGACTCTGCCTTTCTGCGAGACTCCTCCACATCTTGATAGTCAACCACAAGCTCCTGCACCCGTCCTACCTTACCCTTGAGCATCGCCTCCCCCATGCGGTACCATGTGATTTGTTGTTTCGTTTTATAAATATCACTAATTAGTGCAATGCTTGAAACATTCGATGGCAATATCCCCAGGGCCTCATCAAGCTGATCTAGGGCTAAGTCATATTGGCCATCGGCACCGTCTTTGCGGGCTTTTTCTAACAATCTCTCGGCTCGACGCATCGATGTGCCCATTTTTGCCTTCTCGGACTCCATCAGCCTCTCAAAATCTGGCTTTGCGTCATCTTCGGGAAGGCCTGCCTTCGCACGAATCTCGGATAAATCTTTTTTGGCCTTTTCTAATTCTTCGACTAATTTGCCTACTAGTGTTGCATCGGTTGAACCCTCTTTCTTAAGAACCAATTCTCTCTGTCTTTTTCTACCCTGTAATTCGACATCAATATTTTCTCGATAGCGAGAAAGGAATTGACTGGCTAATGAATATTTTTTATCCGCCATCGCTTCCTGTGCCAATTGGTAATATAGTTTCGTTTCTGCCTTTCGGATTTGATTGAGATAAAAACTATTTTCTTCGTTTTCGGTTATTTTCTCTAACACAACTCGAGCCATTTTCTGAGCCTCTTCCACTTTTCCCGCGCCAGCTAACTCACGGATATTTTGAAGTACTCGAACTAAATTCGTTTCCGTTCCAATGTTAAATATTGGTTCCGAAACCACATTGGTTTTTATTTCGGGAGAAGTGGATTGTTGAGGTAAATTATTGAGCTGCGAATTTTTATCACTTATTTGGGCATGCAAGGAAGGGAAAGACAGGCATACACATGTCATTGTGATTAAACGAAAATATAAGTTTAAATGCATGAAAATTAGGGGCAATAGAATAAAAATTCTTAACATACCATTCCATACATTGATGGAGTTGGGTCAATAAATAAAAATGGTAATTGTAAACGAAATTAAATTTTAGAAATTAAGGGTTTTGACAGTAATTTTATCTGTCCCTGAAATCCTTTTTTCAATCTCGATATTTTTATTTTCTTTATCGATGCGAAGCAATTTATAACTCCTGTTCCCAAAATTAAATACTTTTTCAATTTCGTTGGCGTCTAGCTCGATCGAACTCGGTACTTCACCCGCGATATCGAACTTTAAATTGATTTTATAATCACCTGTGTCCACTTTCTCCATCAAGCTATTAATCTCAAATGGTTTCCCTCCTTTTTTAAAATCACGAACCAAAGCACGGCCCACCATTTTAGCACCACCTGTTTTAGGGTCTTTTACCTGTTGAACGGTAAAAAATTCTACCTGTACCAGTTTTTCTTCATCGTCCGGACTTGTCTTAATTAAGGATGGCATACCCGGGCGGTAATTTTCATTTTCTTTGTAAGGAATATTCAATTCCAAACGATTTTTGACATATTTATCTGAGTTTGCGGAGACTTTAGTTTGAAAGTCCTCGAAATAAGGAGTCTTTCCTATCCAGCTCGCTAATTTTAATCGATAATGATTTTTTTCAAAGGAAACAACGGTCAAGCCAAACTCTTCTTCTTTTGCTTCTTCAGTGGGAGCTTCTGGTAGTGTTGTAGTTAATTCACCGTTTACCAAATAAATAATGGGCGGGGTAAACAGATCGTAAATGGAAGAGTTTCCTTCAGTCGCACTACTTGTCCAGCGACTCTTTTCTGTCCGATTTGAATCGTTTAAGAATTGGGACTTGGTTTGATAGACAGAAATTTTTGAATCTCTTTCATCTATTGTATCGATCTCTTTATCCAAAACCAGCTTTTGTTCACCACGAATAAACTTAATATCTTTAAAACTAATATTTTTTACCCCTTTTTCGGTATCTAAAGCGATCGGGTTTCTCGATTTGTCCCACCCAGCTGTTAAAATCGTACTACTCGGGTTTAATAATCTTCCTTTGTAAATTTCTTGAGATTTCATCTGAATGGTAACCCGGCTTTTTTTCGAAAATATTACTTTTTTTACACTGAATTTTTCGATTTCACCCGACCCGATATTATGAATTTCAATACTGTCTCCGGGTACCAATTGAGTCTCTTTTAACAGGACTAATACATCTTCTCCGCCAACCGAGTCGATAGAAAAGGAATGAGCGACTGAAGGTTTATTTTTCTTTTCTGAATCACTGGGCTCCAAAAAGGAGATAACACCGACAATTCCAAGAGTCAGTAGTACCAGTACAATGGCGATTTTGTCGTAATGTGAATTAACGAATTTCACGATTTAAAAAGATTTTATCTAATCTCGAACCTATTTTTGAATTTCCTGATAATTCTAAGAACTTCTGTAGTGGTTCTTCATTTAGTTGTACTGTCTTTAAAGACCTAACCAAGAAAGATTCAAAGTCCCGCTCAATTTCATAAACATACTCAATTAAAAATGTAAATGTTGATTCTACATTCTGAACAATCGGGAGCGGTGTGGCGGAATTGCCCGTTTCTGAAGGAAACGGACTTGGCGCAGATTGAGGAGTGAAGGAGTTACCTAATTCAACCGATCGACTAACAATTAAGTCTTTTACAAGAAAGGGAGGCCTTAACTGATTAATAAAACTTCGTGCATGGGATGTGTGACCTTTAAACTCTATCACAAATGCAAAAGATTTTATTCCACCAGTAAAGCGAACCAATTTATCGGTAAAATTCGGGCTCGTTAATTGATCGCCAGCAATATGCTGGCTGTCTTCTTCACCCACTGGCTCACGAGATACCGTGAGGAGATTAATTCTATGCTCCCCATTGGAGGATTCAGTTAAATATTCGATTAAGGTGGAAATAATCTTACTTTGAATGCCGAGTAATTTTGCCTCGTTTTTTGAAAAACTTGGCCAAAATCCGTCATAGGAAGACAGCCCAAATCCGTATTTCTTTTCTTCGGCCTGGTTGGCCACACCAAACGGATTGCTTCCAGTTGATTCATTTTGATTACAATCAATATTATTTTTTTTACACGTACTGCGTAATCGGGAATAAAGCCTTGTCAAATCTGCGTTGATTGACTCCGGACTTTTATTTTTCCAGTTGGTAAAAATATTATCACTTGGGTTTAGAATGTTATTCCAAAAACGATGCTGATCTTTTTCTAGAGTCGATAAAGTTAACAAATCATCTGTCGCTAAGCTTGCATCTTCAGAAAGTCCTTCGTATAGCAAAAGTTCTTCGTTTAGACTAGCCGCCTTTTGTTCTTCACCTTTTATAGAAGAAATAATTTCTTCAAGATTTTCTCCTGAATTACAGGATATAAATTGTAGTGAAGTAAACAAAACCAAAAACAAAAACAGCAAGGAAAAGAAAAACTTATTGTGTTTTAAAAAATTCATGGATTACAGCTTAAGATTTCGGAATAAATTCATATTTAAAATGAGTAAAATACCGTTTAAATAAATCTCCTTTTCCTTCGATTGAAAAAGTTTTTTTGGCAACCTTTTCAATAAAGGGAAGTGCTTCCAAATATTGAGTCAATGCTTCTTGTTTTACGCTATTTAATTCAATTAAGTGATTTCTCTTCTCGTTCGCGTCGGAGTCCTTAAAGGTTTCATCGATCCGAACTAAATATCTGCCAGAAAGTATTATTTTGTATCTCTTTTTTCCTTTCAAGAATTGAGTACCTATAATATTTTCTCGGCTTCTTGCGGAGACTTCTTGAAACCTTAATTCATCAAACCAAGCGTCCGATACATCAGCATGGTCCAATGATCCCTGCAACTGGTTAAGGAAATCTTGTATCACCCAACAGGAAAAACTTTTTTCTCTAAATATTTGATTTCGTTCGAAAACCAATTGATTAAGTTTATCAGTAAACAAGAACTTTTCCTGAAGTAATTCCTGGTCGGCAATATTTGATTTTAGGTCTCTTGTGCCCTGCTGTAATGAACTGAGTTCTTTTTCTAGCTCATCCTCCAGAGATGATTTATTCAAAATGCTCGGTATTGGCAGTAGTGAGAAAATAAATGCGGCGGTTAATAGCAGTGGTATTTTCTTTTTAAAGGATAAGTGCGTCAGCTTATTTGCAGGGAGTAAATTAAGAGGACGCTTTAAGGTATTCCCTTCATTACTATTCAAAATTGCAGTCGCAAGCCCAACTGGTTCGCCAATCATGTAAGGAAGAAGGGCACGCATTTCTTGGCTTATTCCATCCTCTAACAGTAAGCTCTTCAGGGGGTCAAAATAATCAATATCTAGGCTTTGGCTTTGGCTAAGGTATTCGGGTAAGTTGTTGAGCAGTGCACCTCTCCCGGCAAGAAACATCCGATTTGGAGACTTTCCTTTTTTAAGCCTTTTGTAGGTTACAATTGATCGGGTAATTTCTTGACTTGCTCGATTTAAAAACTGCTGCGAGCAATTTTCTAGTACTTGGACGCTTGGGTCTTCCGGTGAAAAAGCAACCTGTCCTGAAAAATAACTTTTTTTGATTTCCTCTGCTTTCTCAAATAATATCCCTAAACTGTCCGATATATTTTGTGTGAGAGCGTTTCCCCCTATTGCTATACTTCGGATAAGAAAGCCAGTGGGATTAATAAAAAGTAAATTCGTAGATTTTGCACCAATGTTAACAACAAGTGTCTCTTGTTGCTCTAATCCCACGCCCGATGAAATTAATGCATTGTAGTCCAGAATCGGTGCAGGTGTAATTTGCAGAGGGTTTAATCCAATCTCAACCACTTTTTCACAAAATGTTTCCGCAATTTCTGGCTTCACCGCAAAGGCAAGAATTTCCTGCTCTACCCCATCATCATCAATTACCTGATAGTCCCATATTAATTCGGCCAATGGGAATGGCATTTTTTGGGACAGTTCAAACGCTACTATTTTTTTCTGTTTCTCTTCGTTTACATGGGGAACACGTATTGTTTTGTTAAGAAGCAGGCTTCCGGGAAATATAAAACGTGCATCCCCTTTAAGTTTTTCGTTTTTACAGAGTAATTCCAATCCGGCAATCAATGAATCTAGCCAGATTTGGTCATTACTGTAGTCATAGTGTAGAGTTTGAAGAGCAACCTGCTTGAGTTTTAATTTACCACCTTCTGAAGAAAACACACTCGCGGACACATGAGAAATACCGCAATTTATAATTACTTCTCTCTTCTCGCTCATAAAAAGAAATGGCAGGAAATAAAATTAATATCCCGATCCCTTAATTCTCTTCACCGGTCCCACTCCTTCCAAGTAATTAGAACTGACAATGTGTGCGGGTAATAAAATTCCTTCATTTTTAGACGCATTTGATTGGGCCTGTTGTTTAAACTTTTGAAGTATTGTTTCCTCCCTGTATTTATCAAAAGAAATGGAGTCCGAAATTTCTAGTGGTATTCCATCGTATATTATTTCTACCACATACCCGACTGCATTAATATAGGTTGATAAAAAGCCATCCCTTTCGGCAATCGCGGCAGGAAATAAAAAGTGGGCATATTTTGTATTTCTATCAAATTTAACAGTCATATATTCCACTTCCGCACTGTAGTATTGATAAAATTCTATATCGGGCAATTTCAGGGTGCGCAGATTTTTCTTTTGATATTCATTAAGGAAACATAACGAAAGTCGAACTTTTATGTTATTGATAAAATCAATATTGATTAGGTCCTCCTTGCTCGACGGTTTTCTAGATTTAAATTTTTCCAGCAATGGATGGGTAACAAATACAAAGGGAACGGAGGCTTTGACCCACTGATCTGATTCTTTCGTAATGGTTATCTTCCCTCCCAGTTTAACAAATTGATCCGGATTTGCCTTCAAGTTTCCAATAAAAAGTACGGATACAAGAAAAAATAATGGAGTGGGTAAGAATTTCATGGGACTGAGCTTTTGTGGTTTTGTATTATGGTAGATTGCCATCTTTCCAAATCTTGTGTACATATAACAAGCATAAACTAATGGAATTTAAGATATCTTGCTTACTTTTTATTCGCAATCACGCAGAAAAAATTCTTTTACTCAAGAGGAAAAAATCTCCGAACCAAGGTTTGTGGAGTCCTCCTGGGGGAAAATTGAATATGAACATAGGTGAATCTCCTTACGAGTGTGCAGTTCGGGAGGCAAAAGAAGAAACTGGTATGACCCTGAATAATGACGATTTATCTCTTTTTGGCTATGTGTCCGAAAAGGGATACGAAAATTCGTGCCATTGGTTAATGTTTCTATTCGAATGTAAAAAGACTATTGTAAATCTTCCCCAAGAATTTGAGGAAGGATATTTTGATTTTTTTACTAGAGATGAAATTAATCATTTAGGAATTCCAGCATCTGATCATGAACTTGTCTGGCCTTTCTACGATAAACAAAAATCTGGTTTTTGGGGAGTATCTGCTGACTGCTCTAATCCCCTTTTACCTAAGATTAAGATTGAAGCGAGTCCCGAATAAATAGATAATTTCGAATTCTATTAACTTTTACCCGATTTTTTAAATTTATGGAAGGCTTACACCACGATACTATTTTAGAACCATCTGCAACAGATTCTGACAAAAAAAAGGGGGATCCAAAACTAGGAAAAAGAAAAAGCCCTACCGAACCAAGAGAGTGCCGAAGATTTTTCTACCTCCTCTGCGAATCAATCGCTTTCGGCTGAGGATAAGGTTGATTTGTATGAAAAAATGCTTCGGATCAGAAGGTTTGAAGAACGATCCCTTCGCTCCTACCAACAGGGTCATATTGGAGGGTTTTTACACCTCTATATTGGGCAGGAAGCCGTGGCAGTGGGTTCAGTTTCTATGCTTGGTGAAGACGATCATGTAATCACTGCTTACAGAGACCATGGTCATGCATTGGCAGTTGGGATGGATTTTGATGAATGCATGGCTGAACTTTACGGAAAAAAAACCGGTTGCTCCAAAGGAAAGGGCGGTTCGATGCATTTCTTCGCACCCGATAAAAACTATTGGGGGGGACATGGTATAGTAGGGGGACAGACGCCCCTTGGGTTGGGAATTGCTTTTGCCCTTAAGTATAACAATAAAAAGGGATCATGCCTTTGCTTTATGGGGGATGGCGCGACGAACCAGGGCCCTTTTTATGAATCTCTTAACTTGGCTTCTCTCTGGAATCTTCCCGTCGTTTATATCATTGAAAATAATGGCTATTCCATGGGCACGGCAGAATCTCGACATTCCGCGGGGGACCCACTTGCACGACGGGGAGACGCTTTTGACATAGATTGGTCCGTTTCCAATGGGCATGATATTTACGAGGTAAGGCAGACCATTTCGGATGCTTTGGCTAGTGCACATGAAAACTGCAGGCCCTCGGTACTTGAAATTGTAACCTACAGATACCGCGGGCATTCGGTCGCAGATCCCGACCAAACCTATCGAAGCAAAGAAGAAATTGAGGAATACAAAACAAATAAAGATCCTTTAAATTTGTTTCGTGAGAAATTAATCAAAGAAGGTAACATTACGGAAGACCAAATTAAAACAATCGATAACAGAGCGAAGGGCGATGCGGATGCATCTGCTGAATTTGCGGATGCAAGTCCTTACCCAGATCCAAGTGAATTGATGGATGATATTTACTGGGAAACCGATAATCCTGATAAAAAAACATCTCAGGGCACCATGTTTTTCGAAACTCCAGCTTAATTCAAAAAATATAAATTTATGGCAATAATAACTTACAGAGAAGCACTCAATCAAGCTCTCTCAGAAGAAATCGAAAGAGATAACAATGTGGTGCTTCTGGGAGAAGAAGTCGCTCAGTTTAAGGGCTCATATAAAGTTTCGGAAGGTATGCTAGAAAAATTTGGTGCCGACCGAGTGATCGATACCCCTATTAGTGAAGCTGCATTCTCTGGACTCGCTGTGGGGGCTGCAATGATGGGTATGAGACCCGTTGTAGAATTTATGTTCTGGAGCTTTTGCTATGTTGCATTTGATCAAATATTTAATAACGCAGCAAGTGTGAGATATATGTCGGGAGGACTTATTAATGTTCCAATCGTTTTTAG
>JGI20156J14371_10002599_pt1 | contig 14017 bp, 11 predicted proteins | sample COG_06_FD_14371 | JGI IMG/M metagenome (IMG submission 14371)
CTTTTTTCATTTTCTGAATTTACGCTCTCATCAATTGAACGATCAAAAGGATTGGAGTCCCGAGCTTTTGTGCTTTCCTCTTGAATACTTTCTTTGGATACTACCTTATAGGTTACGTCTATTTCGTTGAGCTTGCCTTCGCTTACTGGTGCAATCAATTCTTCTGAAGGCTCGGTCTCTTCTGATTGAAATACGATAGGCTCCTCTTCTACAACAGTTTCTTGAACTGGAGCTTGAACTTCAGAAATAACAACAGGCTCTTCCTCAAACTGAATCGGTTGTACTGCTGAAACTTTTACTTTGGCCAGCGGTAAGTCAAATTCAAAGCTGATTTGACTTTCTTCCTCCAACGCAGGTGTAAGATGTTCTGCATCAATAACCTCAATATCGCGTACGTTTACTACTTCGTTAATGACAAACTCTTGTTCTTCTTCGATTTCAGGCTTTTCATCCAAAACAAAGGAAGGGGAAATGAATTCGGGCTCCACTTCGATTTCAGCTAGAGGCGCTTCAACACCTACTTCTTCGAATACAACATCGAGATCCAAAAGGTCTTCTGTTAATAAGATCGGGCTATCGTCTGGGATGCTTTTTTGAACAAGTGCTTGTTCCATTATAGTTTCGGCAACCTCTTCTACTGGGTCTTCTTCTAGTGTAAACTTTACAACGGGCTCTTCAACTTCTGGAGTAACAATCGGTGCAGAAAAAGCGGATGTTGCTTTTTTCTTCTCTGTTAAATCATGAACAAAAGGCTGATCTTCTTCAAGAGTGTGGATTACTTTTTTTGCTTCCGTATTTACAATTTCATGTTGCTGATCGGAATTAAATCCGGTAGCGATTATGGTTACCGAAATACTATCGCCTAATTCCGGATCATCGCCAACCCCCATGATGATGTTGGTATTGTTACCTGCTTCAGATTGGATAAAATCATTAATCTCGCCGATTTCATCAATTGTTATTTCTTCTTCACCCGAAACAATTAGCAGAAGAACATTTTTACAGCCTGTGATTTTATTATCGTTCAACAAAGGAGAATCCAATGCCTTTACAATTGATTCTTGCGCTCGGTTAGCTCCCGATGCACTTGCAGATCCCATAATAGCGGAACCGCTATTTGTCAAAACAGTTTTGGCATCTTTCAGGTCAATATTCTGTGTGTAATGATGTGTAATTACTTCTGCAATACCACGTGCAGCAGTGGCTAATACTTCATCTGCTTTTGAAAAACCAGCTTTAAAACCAAGGTTTCCATATACTTCTCGAAGCTTATTATTATTGATAACAATTAAAGAATCTACATTATTCTTTAACTCTTCCATTCCTTTTTGAGCTTGTTCCAGTCTTATTTTTCCTTCGAACTGAAAAGGCATGGTTACAATGCCTACTGTCAATACGTCTAGGTCTTTTGCCATACGAGCGATTATCGGTGCTGCACCGGTACCCGTACCCCCACCCATTCCAGCTGTGATGAAAACCATTTTGGTTTGCGTAGATAAAAGGGTATGCAAATCATCATAGCTTTCTTGAGCCGACTGTCTTCCCACATCTGGGTTTGCGCCTGCACCAAGACCCTCTGTAAGAGAAGCTCCTAATTGAATTTTGATTGGGACAGCACTTTTTTCGAGTGCCTGTGCATCGGTATTACAAACAACAAAATCAACACCCATAATCCCTTGCTGGAACATGTAATTAATCGCGTTGCTTCCACCCCCTCCAACTCCAATGACCTTAATGACATTACTTTTGTTTTTGGGGAGATCAAAATTTATACCCGTTGTAAATGTGTCCATGTACTTTAAATTTTAATTATGCTTTATCCAAAAATTCTTTAAACTTATCCGTCCATTTTTCAAAAATGGATTTTCTTCCCAAAGGAAGTTGTGTGTCTATTTCATTACCCATCACCTCTTCTTCTGAGCTTGCTTCTTCTTCAAGATCAGCTTCATCATGCGCGGGTGCGTTCTCAAGTGCATTCATAAGTAATCCTACAGCAGTTGAAAAAGTAGGGCTGGTTGTTTGCGGATCAGAATCTCCAGCTAAATGTTCGTTTGGGTATCCAACACGCGTATCCATCCCGGTGATATATTCCACCAGTTGCTTCAGGTGTTTGAGTTGGCTTCCACCACCTGTAAGCACAATTCCTGCGATGAGTTTCTTCTTTGGGTCTTCGTGACCGTAATTTTTAATCTCTAAAAAAGCTTGTTCAATAATTTCAATGACACGCGCATTGATTATTTTTGAAAGTGTTTTTAATGAAATTTCTTTGGGCTCTCTTCCTCTTAGTCCGGGTATAGAAACAATTTCTGTTTCCTTGTTTTCTCCCGGCCAAGCCGAGCCAAATTTTACTTTTAAAAGTTCTGCCTGCTTATTAATAATGGAACAACCTTCTTTTACATCTTCGGTAATGACATTTCCGCCAAAAGGGATTACGGCTGTATGACGGATGATCCCGTCTTTAAAGACAGCTAAATCTGTAGTCCCTCCACCAATATCGATCAAGGCAACTCCAGCTTCTTTTTCTTCTTGACTTAAAACTGCATCTGAGGATGCGATGGGCTCTAGAGTAACTTTACCCATGGTTAATCCAGCGCTTTTAATACATCGCCCAATGTTTCTGATCGAAGAAACTTGACCAACAACCACATGGAAGTTAGCTTCTAAGCGACCGCCGTACATCCCAATAGGTTCTTTTATTTCTGCCTGCCCGTCGACTTTAAACTCTTGAGGAAGCACATGGATAATCTCTTCTCCTGGGAGCATTACTAATTTGTGAACCTGATTGATTAGGCGATCAATATCGTCTTCATTAATTACTTCGTCAGCATTTTCTCGGGTTATATAATCACTGTGCTGAAGGCTTCGGATGTGCTGTCCAGCGATGCCGACAATTACTTCATCAATAGAAACATCTGCTTTTGCTTCTGCTTCAGTAACAGCTGTCTGAATGGACTGAATGGTTTGGGTTATGTTGTTCACAACACCACGGTGTACACCTAAGCTTTTGGATTTACCTACGCCTAGAACTTCTACCTTACCGTATTCATTCTTTTGCCCAACCATGGCTACGATCTTTGTAGTTCCAATATCTAACCCTACGGATATGTTTTTACTCTTCATAACGGATCAACTTGATGCAATTACTTGCTGATTGTATTTTAAATTTATTCTTGTAAAATCTGGCTTCTCTTCGACAGCATCCAAATACTTACATAATGTTTTTAATTTTACCTGCCTTTTGTTCAAAAGAGGTAAACGCACCCCATTCAATTATAAAATCATAGGAGCGGATTTTTAACAAATAACCTCCCGCTTGACTTTCAATTTGAACGATTTCTTTTTTTAGAAAATCATCCGCATTTATTTTTTGCATAAAACCAACCAATGCTTCTGTTTGTTTCTCACTTGGAGTTCCAAAAAAAAGTGGAACATGTGCTGTAAAATGATCCGAAAGCGGAACTTTCTCAGCTTCAATATCCACATAATAGGTTTCGTCACCAATAATTCTCAACAAAGGAATTCGCTCTTCAACACTGACTATCAATACCCTCGAAGGAGAGTTGAATACCTCTGCATTCCGAACGACAGCATAAGCTTCCAAGCCTGCTTCAATACTACTCAAAGCTAGGGTATCTTTTACACCAATAGTGGACAATTCTTGGTTTAGTATTAACAATTTATTAACCGTTTTCACATTTAAAAAATCATGTCGGTTGTCAGCAAAAGAAACTTCTACCCGCACGATTTCACGTTGACTGTTTCTCCACTGCGCAAAAACAACTGCAGCAACAACCAAAGTCAGCACCGAAACTAAACCACCGTATTTATAAAGCTTCATCATATAATAATTTATGTTTAATGGCTTCGACTTCTACACCGATATCCCCTGCTCCTAGCAGCACAATAATGCGTTCTTCGACCAAACTCAGTCTATTTGCCAAATCTTTTTTCGTGATCAATTCAACCGAAGGTCCGGAAATCATTTCTTTTAAAGCAGCAGAAGACACTCCTGCAATAGGTAACTCACGTGCAGCATATATATCCAAAAGCAACACCCGATCAAAAAGAGAAAGAACCCTTGCAAAGTCCGTCATAAAATCTTGTGTACGAGAAAATAAATGCGGCTGAAAAACAACACATTTCTCCTCAGTTGGAAAGCTTAATTTTAAAGTTTCATACAGCTTTTATCTCTGTAGGATGATGAGCATAATCGTCGATCAAAACCCTATTATCATTATTAATCAAAACCTGAAGGCGTCTTTGAACCCCGGGAAAGGTGGCCAAACTCTTGACCAAATCTTGAAGCTGAAGGCCAGCCTTCGAAGCCATCGCCAAAGCCACAAGTGCATTCGACAAATTGTGCATCCCCAATTGATTGAAAAATTGATTTTTATAGACCCCATCAGGTGTATGCAGATCAAAATAAGATCCTGAGGCATCTGGTTTAATAGCATCGATATAAAAATCTGCTTCCTCCGAAACACTGTAGGTAATTCCGTTCAACGCGATATTCTTCTCAACAAATAAGGCTTTTTTCACCTGGCTTGCAAATCCACGTAAGCAGCCTGTAAACTTGCAGCATCACTATAAACATCCAAGTGATCCAGATCCATAGAGGTAATGCAAGCAATCGTTGGCCTTAGATGCAGAAAAGAGCGGTCAAATTCATCTGCTTCAACCAAGGTGTAGGTGTTTCCACGCGACATCATATTGGTTTTGGAATCTTGAAAAATTCCACCAACAAAAGCGGTATAGGATGCATTTGATTGCTCAAATAAATGAGTTAAAATTGCTGTTGTTGTGGTTTTTCCATGAGTTCCTGCTACGGCCAAACAGATAGTATCTTGTGTTAAATCACCTAATAGTTTTGCGCGCTTGACTACTTTATTTCCTTGATCGATAAAAAAGTTAAGCTGTGGATGTTCCGCCGATACCGCAGGAGTATAAACCACAAGTGATTTTTCAGAGGAAACAGCAAGGGGTAAAGCACCTACTGCTGAATCATAGACAATGGTTATACCCAATTTTTCTAAAGAGTTTGTAACTGCTGATCTTGTTTTATCATACCCAAAAACCGATGCTCCTTGCAAGAACAAGTACCGAGCAATCGAAGACATTCCAATCCCCCCAATACCAATAAAATAATATGTCTGCTCTTTAAAATTCACTTGGATTTTAATTCGTTTTTAATTTTTAGTACAATGTCTTGAGTAGCGTTTGGTCGTGCAAACCTCTTGAAACGCTCTTGAACATCATCTTTATTAATTGTCAGGAGTTGATGCAATACCTCCTGAAATTGGCGGTCTATTTCCTTTTCCAAAAGCACCAATGCACCCCCAGTTTTAGATAATGCCAAAGCGTTATGATACTGATGGTTTTCCGCAACGTTCGGAGAGGGAATCAATAAAACGGGTTTCCCAACCAAAGCCAGCTCCGAAATAGAACTCGCACCTGCACGAGAAATAAGAACATCAGCTGCGGCATACAACAAATCCATTTTTTGAATGAATTCATGTACTTGAATACCGTCTTGTTCGTTGTGTATTTTAAACTGATCGAAATACAAGGAGCCGCATTGCCATATCAACTGAACTCCTAACTCAGAAAACAAGGGTAGATGGGCTGCAATGGTTTCATTTATTTTTTGCGCTCCCATACTACCGCCCAAAATGACAATTGTTTTTTTTGATGAGTCTAATTTAAAATGTGCTCGAGCTTCTGACTTTTTACTCTCAACATCCAGTAGCTCCTCTCGAACTGGATTTCCTGTTAATATGATTTTATTTTTAGGGAAAAAGCGGTCCATATCCTCAAAGGCAACTGCCACTACGTTTACAATTTTAGAAAGGGCTTTATTGGTAATTCCAGCAAAGGAATTTTGCTCTTGGATCAGGGTTTTTATTTTGAGATAATGAGCGATAAAAAGAATTGGTCCACTGGCAAAACCTCCAGTTCCGATGGCAAAATTGGGTCGAAACCTCAAAAGGATGAATACGGATTGAAAAAAGCTGACTACCAATTTCAATGGAAATAAGATGTTCTTTAAAATTGAACCCCGTTGGAGTCCTGCTATCCAGATCCCTTTGATGCTGAAACCCGCTCGGGGCACTTTTTCCATTTCTATTTTCCCATAGGCACCTACAAATAAAAATTGTGCGTCAGGGTATGCCAATTTCAAAGCATCCGCAATAGCGATTGCTGGGAAGATATGACCCCCCGTTCCTCCTCCCGATATGATGAATTTATAAGGCTTCACTTAAAACGGCTAAAGGGTTATCTTCCTGGGAAGGTTCTGTTTTTTGCTCTTCATCTTCTTTTTTATAATAGGCAGTACTCACGCTCAAAATCAAACCGAAGGCAATACAAGTCATCCAAGCAGCAGTACCACCACTACTCACCATGGGCAATGTTTGCCCCGTTACGGGTAAAATCTGAACGGCAACCCCCATATTGATCAATGCCTGAAAAATAATAGGTACGCCTACTCCAATAACCACCAATTTCCCGAAAACAGTTGGGGTTCGATGTGCTATAACCACGATCCTAAAAAGAATCAGGAGATAAGAAAAAATCAATGCAATTCCACCAACCAGACCAAACTCCTCTACAATGATTGCGTAGATGAAATCTGAACTACTTTGTGGTAAGAAATTTTTCATTACACTTTTACCAACTCCTAATCCGGTTACACCTCCAGTAGCAATTGCAATCTTTGCTCGCTCGACTTGATAATTATCTACTTCTGCATTTGCAGGTTGACTAAAACTTTCAATTCGGCTAATCCAGGTATCTACTCGATTCGGAATTAGATCAGGAAATGCCTTTGCCGATAAAACGAACAACGTAAGAACCAGAAGTCCACTTCCGACAATCAGCGCCAAGTACTTTAAGGGATAACCGCCTAAAAATGCGAGCATAAAAACCATAACCGAAATCAGTAAAGCTGTTGATAAATTGGATGGAAGAATAAGCATCACTACAACAAAAACCGGAAGCCACAGAGGCAAGATAGAAGCCTTAAACGTTTGTGGACCTTCAAAGTTCTTGGAAAGATAGTATGCGACATACACCATAAGCACTACAGCTGCCAATGTAGATGTTTGGAAACTCAATCCCACAAAAGGAATGCGAATCCATCGGCTTGCATTCGCTCCATCGATAACCGTTCCTTGAGTAGCTGTATAGAGCAACAAAAGAATTACCACGGGTAATAGTAGAACAGAAATACCTTTGAAATATTGGTATGGAATTTTGTGAACTCCAATCATAAAACCGAAACCAAAAACCAAAATAACCATATGCTTAAACAAGTACTCCCAAGGGGTACCTTTTCCTACGACATAGGCAAGGTTTGAGCTTGCACTAAATACAGGGAAAAATGAGAATAAAGCCAATAGAGCAAGAATGCCCCACAACACTAAATCTCCGCTAAGCAGCTTGTATTTTTTATTCATTATAATTTTTGTACAGCTTGTTTAAATTGATTTCCGCGATCCTCGTAATTCTCAAACAAGTCAAAACTTGCGCAAGCAGGAGACAGTAAGACCGTTTCTTTTTTATGTGCAATTTTGTGAGCAATTTTCACAGCTTCGTCTATCGATTGTGTTTCTACTATAATATCGACAACGGGACCGAAAACTGCTAAAAGTTTTTCATTATCAACCCCCAAACAAATAATCGCCTTCACTTTCTCACGAACCATAGGCAACAATGCACTGTAATCATTCCCCTTATCTACACCACCAGCAATCCAAACTGTTTGCGACTTCACACTGTCCAGCGCATAAAACGTTGCATTGACATTGGTCGCCTTAGAATCATTTATATAATTTACATTTTGAATTCTTAAAAATTGCTCCAATCGATGGGGCACTCCTCTAAAGCTTATTAAACTTTCACGAATAGAATCTTTACTTACCTTCAAAAGTCGAGCAACAGAAACCGCAGCCATAGCATTAAGTAAATTGTGCCTTCCTTGAAGTTGGAAATGTGTTGTTTGTATCATCATGCTAGAATTATCTTGTTGTACGATTATTTGATCATCTGCGGGATAGACTCCGTCGTGATCTGGTTTTGTGAATCCAAAAGGAATTGTTTTGACTTTTGAAGAAGATCCGTTCAATGCTTCAACCAAAACAGGGTCCTCGGCATTGAAAACTAAAAATTGATTGGATGTTTGGTTTTCAATGATGCGCATTTTAGATGCTATATATTTTGAAAAATTATTTTCATATCGATCCAAATGATCGGGAGTAATATTGGTGATAACTGCAACTTCGGGCTTAAACTTATGAATATCGTCTAACTGAAAACTACTGATCTCCAAAACATATACTTCTCTTTCAGATTCAGCTACTTGTCGAGCAAAACTATAACCGATATTACCCGCAACTCCAACATTCATTCCCGACTCCTTCAAAAGGTGATGCGTCAAAAGAGTCGTGGTTGTTTTTCCATTACTGCCTGTTATACCAATTAGTGTAGCATCGGTATACTGACTAGCAAATTCAATTTCTGAAACAATTTTAATTTTGGAGGAACGAATCTGTTGGATCAAATCAATGTGATCTGGGATCCCTGGGCTTTTCATCACCAAAGATGCTTTTAAGATGACATCCAAATCATGTCCTCCCTCTTCAAAAGAAACGCCCAATTCATTTAATTCTTTCTGTACTTCGTGTGCGATAGTTCCGGCATCGGAAACAAAAACCTCAAAACCTTGTTTCACGCCTAAAACCGCGGACCCTATCCCGCTTTCACCTCCACCTAATATGACTAGTTTTTTAGACATTATCGGATTTTAAGGGTTACAATGGTTAAGACACTCAAAAGGATTCCTATAATCCAAAAGCGAGAAACAATTTTACTTTCATGATAACCTAACTTTTGGTAATGATGATGTAAAGGCGCCATCAGAAAAATACGTTTCCCAACACCGGTTCGTTTTCTGGTATATTTAAAATATCCCACTTGTAGAACAACAGATAAATTTTCTATTACAAAAATCCCACATAAAAGGGGAAGCAATAATTCTTTTCTAATCATCAGAGCAATTACGGCAATGATAGCTCCTATGGTAAGGCTTCCCGTGTCGCCCATAAAAACCTGTGCTGGAAAAGTATTGTACCACAGAAATCCAATTAATGCACCCAAAAAGGCGGCAACAAAAATGGTGATTTCACCCGCATTAGGAATGTACATGATGTTGAGGTAGTCGGAAAAAATAACATTACCAGACACCCATGCAAAAATACCCAAGGTAAAAACCATGATGGCTGAACTTCCAGCAGCCAAACCATCAATTCCATCGGTTAGATTGGCTCCATTAGAAAAAGCAGTTACAATAAAAACAACAAAAGGAATGAAAACCAACCACGAATATGGCGCTGTATTTGGAATCCAACTGATCAAATCAGCATAGTCAAACTCATTATTTTTTAAAAATGGGATTGTTGTTAAGGTGGATTTATCATCTCTTGACGAACGTTCTATCCCCTGCTCCACAAGAATGCTGGTCTGTTCTAAACGCACCGTAACCTCTGAATGAAAATATAAGGTTGAACCAACAACGATTCCCAAAATAACCTGACCAATAATCTTAAAAATCCCTTTTAACCCTTCTTTATCTTTTCTGAAAATTTTAATATAATCATCTAAAAAACCGATTGCCCCCATCCAAAGGGTTGTAAAAATGAGTAGAAGTATGTAAATATTTTGGAGTTGTGCAATGAGAAGAACTGGGATCAGCGTACTGATTATAATGATGACTCCACCCATGGTAGGGGTACCTGATTTTTGAGCTTGCCCGTCAAGTCCCAACTCTCGAACAGTTTCTCCTATTTGTTTTCGCTTTAGAAATTCAATTATTTTTTTACCAAAAAGAGTAGAAAACATCAGCGATATAAGAACCGCAACTGCCGCCCGAAAAGACAAAAACTGAAAAAGACTTGCTCCTGGAAGTTGATGCTGATTCTCTAAATACTCAAATAAATAATATAACATATTAGAATAATTTCAATAATATTTCTTGTACAATTTGACGGTCGTCAAACTGCGTTCTTACTCCTTTTATTTCTTGATACGTTTCGTGACCTTTCCCTGCTATTAATAAAATGTCCTTATCGGATAAAAGCATACATGCTGCCTTAATCGCTTCTCTACGATCACTAATAAGTAATGTCTTTTTATAATCTTCTGGAGCTATTCCAGCTTCCATATCAGAGATTATTTGCTCCGGGTTTTCTGAACGAGGGTTGTCTGATGTAAAGACAACACGATCACTCATCTTGGCGGCAATAGCAGCCATTTTTGGTCTTTTACTTTGATCACGATCTCCACCGCAGCCCACAACCGTGATTACTTTTTCGTTTTTTGTACGTACAGTGTTGATGGTCTTCAATACATTTTTAAGGGCATCGGGGGTATGCGCATAGTCCACAATAATCAAGGAACCTTTTGGGCCTTGTATGGTTTCGAAACGCCCACTTATGTTTTTAAGTTGGCTTATTCCTGCTAAAACCTCAAGAGAATCTTGTTCCATCAAAACTGCAACAGCATAAACGGCTAAAAGGTTGGATGCATTGAAAGCACCGATCAATTGGGTCCATAACTCTTGAGAATCCATTTTCAAAAGCATGCCTGTAAATTGATGCTCCAAGATTTGAGCACGGAAATCAGCATAGTTTTCTAAGGCGTATGATTTTTTATGAGCCTTGGTATTTTGAACCATAAAGGCACCGTTTTTATCATCCAAGTTTACCAAAGCAAAGGCTGCTTTGGGAAGGAAATCAAAAAACTGTTTTTTAGTGTCTCGATAGGCGGCAAATGTTTCGTGATAGTCTAGATGATCTTGTGTAAGGTTTGTGAAAACACCTCCCTTAAAATGCAAGCCATAAATCCGTCCTTGATGAATTCCATGAGAGGAAACTTCCATAAAACAAGAGCTTATTCCAAGAGCAACCATGGCACTTAAATGTTTATTAATCGCCAGAGGGTCTGGGGTAGTGTGCGAAGCTGGAAGTACTTGTGCTCCATATTTGACTGCAACCGTAGAAAGCAATCCCACAGCATAACCCATTGCGGTAAATAACTCATAACACAAACTAGCAATAGTGGTTTTACCATTGGTTCCTGTAATCCCAATCAAGTCGAGCTTTCGCGAGGGATGATCATAATAATTGGCCGCCATAACCGCCAAAGCTATGCGGGTATCATTTACTCGAACATAGGTTATTTCAGTAGTGTCGTACGCACCTTCATCTTCAACCAAAACAACGGTAGTACCCTGTTTGATTGCTACTTCTATATATGCATGTCCATCAACTGCATCTCCTTTTATTGCTACAAAAAGAGCGTCCAAAACTACTTCACGTGAATCATACGCTAAGGCACTAATTTGCTTGTCGATTGAACCGTATGTCTGTTCAATCGATACCCCAAATAAAATGTCTTTTAATTCTTTCATGAAAGCTCTAATAAAATCTGTTGATTGCTTTTTACTTTCGATCCCTGTTTTATCGACTGACGCACTACTTTACCTTTACCTTTTAATTGCACCTTCAGCCCCAATCGCTCCAACAGCATGAGGGCGTCCATTGCCTGCATACCCTTTACATTCGGGATTATTTGATCCATCAAGGTTTGCTCGAGTTTGTCAAAAGTGAATTCCTTGGTAGCAAGATTTTGATTTGGAACAACTACCCTTTGGGCTGTAGTGTTAAAAATATTGAGTGCAATCTCTTTGAAAACTGGAGCTGCAACCGTAGCGCCGTAATAACCGATGTTTTTATTTGGACGATGAATGACTACAATACAAGAGTATTGGGGTGCTTCTGCAGGGAAATATCCTACAAAACTTGAAACATACTGCGTCTCTTCTTTAGTATAATCGACTTGACAGGTTCCGGTTTTACCAGCAATAGAAAAATTCTTATCCTTGATTTCATGCGCTGTACCCCATTTTTTATCAACCACATTGAACATCATTTTCTGAACCTGCTTCAAGGTCTCTTTCGAACAGATGGAAGGATTGATTACTTCTTTAGTAAAATGCTTTACGGGCTCTTCTCCAAAACTGCTGATACGGTCTATAAACTTCGGCTTTACCATTTCACCTCCATTGGCTACAGCATTATAAAAGGTTAAGGTTTGCAATGGAGTCATCAAAACACCATATCCAAAAGCCATCCAAGGGAGGTCCAAGCCATCCCAATCGGCATCGGTAGGATAAGGGATTTTGGGGAGTGCTTCTCCTTTAAAAGGAAGTCCAAGGGGTTTATGCAAGCCCATATTATAGAGTCGATCTACGAATTTGGAAGGCTTGTTTTTATAATTATCATAAATCATTTTAACGATTCCCGTATTCGATGAGAGCTCAAAAGCTTTAGAAGCTGTCAACAAACCATAGCCACCTTTTTTAGAATCTCGGACTTTATATTTCCTGTAAAAAGTAAGTTCACCTCCAGTGGTATCGACTAAGTCATCTGCTCGAATCACCTTATCTTCAAGGGCAGCGATCATCGCCATAAGCTTGAACGTAGAACCCGGTTCATGCGCTTCACCAATCGCATAGTTGAGCTTTTCGTAATACTTCCCTTTCGACGTTCTACCTAGGTTAGAAATTGCTTTAATGTTTCCCGTTTTGGTTTCCATCACCACAACACTTCCGTGATCTGCCTCAAATTTTTCTAGTTGAGCCAACAACGCATGATGCGCAATATCTTGCATGTTGATGTTTATCGTTGTGTAAACATCATAGCCTTCCGTAGGCTCTTTTTCATTGTTATCGTTAATGGGCTTCCATTGTCCGTTTGCGATTTTTTGTTTCAATCTGCGCCCATTTTCGCCTTTCAAATACTGACCGTAAGCACCTTCTAGTCCAACGCGTAAGTAATTTCCACTTGGATCTCTTTGTTCGTATCCTATGGTTCTTTCTGCAATTTTTCCAATTGGATTTTCACGAGTCAATCGCGATTCGACAATCAACCCTCCTCGCATGGAAGATTTACTAAACAAAGGAAAGCCTTTGATTTTTTTATAGGTTGAGTAGTTTAAATTTCTACCGATTAATAAATACCGGTTTTTCTTAGCACGAGCACGCTGAAGTTTTTGAAGATAAAAAGAACTGGGCTTTTCAAACAGGGCTCCCAGCAGAATCGCCAGGCTATCTTTGTGTTTTTGAAATAATTTCTCAGAAGGAACCTTTGCATCCCAACGAATTTCATAGCGAGGAACTGTAGTAGCCAGCAAACTCTCGTCATCTGCATATATATTCCCTCTACTAGGCTGAAGCACGAAATTCTTTACGGTACGTTGTTGCGCTAAGTCGCGATAGTAATCTCCTTCAGCAAATTGAATTACAACTAATTTATAAACCAAAAGACAAGCAAAGACAAACATCCCCAGTACCACCAGGTAAAAACGGTTCATTATTGTTTTTGTCTCTACACTACTCATTGTTCTTTTGATTCTATAACTAATTTTAGGGGTGGTGTTTTAGCTGGTTTTATTCCTTTTTCGCGAAGCGACTCTGTAACCCGAGACTCCATTTTTAATTCCATTAAATAGGCCCGCTTTTCTACAAACTGACTTTTCATCTCTTTCAATTCGTTGTTCAGTTGAGCAATCTTAAAAATTTTACGATCAGCCAAATGACCGCTCGAAATAATCAAGAGTGCCAAAAAAGACACAAACAAAATCATACGCCAATTTTTCANCGCATCATCCTTGATTAGGAATTCTATATTCAAGAAGGAGAGTAACTGTTTCATCTCTTTTCTGCTGTTCTTAGTTTTGCACTTCTTGCTCTACTGTTTTGTTTGACTTCATCGTCATCAGGGACAACCAAGCCGCCAACTTTTTTCAAAGGCGTAAACCGGTTGCCAAAAAAATCCTGTTCAGCCGTACCTTCAAAAACTCCCTCTCTGATAAAACGCTTGACCAAACGATCTTCTAGTGAGTGATATGAAATACAAACCAACCGTCCTTTAGGCTTCAAAACCGCTACCGTCTGCTCAAG
>JGI20156J14371_10002603_pt1 | contig 14011 bp, 15 predicted proteins | sample COG_06_FD_14371 | JGI IMG/M metagenome (IMG submission 14371)
ACCCAAAATCTGCATCAAAAAGGCACACTCGATGACCAAGTTGCGCGTACATAATCGCCAGGTTAACGGCAATACATGTCTTTCCTACGCCACCCTTACCGCTAGCGATTGTGATTGTGTTGGTCATCTAGTGGCGTCCACATCGGATTTAAATGGGTCTGTTATAGATTCTTTATCATACTCTTTGTCGATAACATATCCTAGCAAATACTGTTCCATAATATCGCAAGTCGCTTTTGCAAGGTTTCCGCTAAGCGCAAGTGTTCCAGTTAACCAGCCAACTTTTGCTGATTTTGTGAGAAGTTGCGAAACCTCGGGCACGGAAAATTCTGTCTCATCTAATTTTGTGAGCACAATCTGTGCATTTAGCTGGTTTGCTTTGTTGAGCTCATTAGCCAGTCTATTCACAGCTAAACCACTGGGTATCGCCATGACCACTTGCAGCTTACGATCTCCAAAGTATTCTTGGAGGTCTGGCCAAATCTGAATGACCGCGTCGGTTGTGCAGGCCATATCTATAATCTGAATCGTGTTGCGCGCTATGGGGCCCCAATCGTTTGGTTGGGAAATCGGCCAATGTGCGATTGGCATACTCAGCTGATGCGCGTAATGGGGCAATAGCCCTGTTTGCGGCCGGGTCGTATCCTCCATACTCACCAATCGAACAATACGCGCCTCCATCATTTCACTCAGCAAGGAGGCAAACTTAGCGGCGAGAGTCGTCTTGCCGCAACCAGAGGGGCCGACCACCAAGATGACGTCGGCATCAAGCGTGCTAGAGGCCTCATTGGACACTACGCGCTCTGAGAGATGCGCGATCAGATCGGCATTGGTGGTGGGCAGCCCAAGGGTATTTTGTGTGGCAATGGCCGTATCAATCAATGTGCGTTCAAAGCCCAAGTCCACCAACTCATGCTGAACATCACGGGGAGCGGTTGGCTCCTGCGGCACCGCGTTTGGCACCATTGGCGGTTCTGCCGCAGGGCTGACGATAAGGTCCAAATGCTCCTCAATTCGCGTGAGGCGCGCCTCAAAGCTTTGGTGCGGCTCTGGCGCCATGGGTTGATGGGCATTTTTGGGCAAAGGGGGCTCAACTTTCAACATGGCAGCTTCGCTTACTTCTACTGGGGATGGCGCCGGTTCCTGCGCCAAAGCTTGCGCGGATTGCGCGCNGGTTTGGGGCGACAAGCCTCCCTCGACAGAGACCAGCCGCAAGACATCCGCGGGCGCAGGTTTGGGCGCTGGAGTCACGGCTGCGGTCGCTGAGACAGTGAATTGTTTTTCCATCTCTTTTTCAAATACAGTTTGAATGGCTTTGGGGCGACGAGGAGAGCTATTCAGCGGATCAAGGCTCGCCTTAATCTGCACCAGGCCATCTTGTTGGGATGTGGAAAGGATATAGGCATCAGATCCAAGTTGCCTTACCACTTCATCCATAGCCATAGCGCTATCGGGAGCTGTCACTGTGATTGTGGGCATGTTTATTCCCTTCATACGGTTTCAGGTTGGCGTTCTGATGCCTTCGGCACATCAGCGCGGTCGTCATCAGAGGCAAGGGCATCAAATCCGCCGATTGTGGCGTAGACTTCAACACGTCGGTTTTCCGGCAATTCCGTAAAGCTCAGGATGATGATGTCTGGCACATGGCTGCGGACGAAGTCGGAAAACAACCGGCGAATTTGGGGCGCGACAACCATGATGCTCGGGCGGCCTTCAGCGCTTAGCTTCTCACTTGTTTCATTGATAGAACGCATGAGTTGTTGGGCTAAAGTACCTTCTAATATCAACCCTTCATCGCCGCTCTGACGCGCGGTGCGCAGCATCAGCTGCTCAAGCTCAGGTGTAAGGGTCATCAATGGCAAGACAGTGCCAAGTGGCGCGACCTGCTGGATCAGAAGTGGGGCCAAAGAGGGGCGCAGGGCTTCTGCCATTTCATTGGGGCCCATGTTGGGACCAACAAGATTCGATAGGCCTTCCAGCACGCGGCGGAAATCAGAAATTGGTATACGTTCAGATAGCAATCGGCGTAAGACGAGCGTCAGCACGTGAAGTGGAATTAATTTTGGCACAATGGATTTAACAAGGTTTGGGCTGATTTCGGACAGACGATCCAAGAGGGTTTGCACATCATCTTGTCCAACCAAGTCAGCGGCATGTTTGGTGAGCAACTGGCTCAAATGGGTGGAAATCACAGAGTCAGGCTCAACCACGGCATAATCATGGGCTTCGGCTTCTGCTTGCTGCTCTGGGCGGATCCAGATGGCATCAATGCCGAAGGAAGGATCTTTCACTTCAATTCCATCTAGCTGAATATGTGTTCTGTCACCGGGTAGGGCCAATTTGCGGTCGGGATATATAATGTCCTCTCCAACGATGGTTTGCCCGATGCGGATTCGATACTGGTTGGGCTCTAAGGACAGATCATCACGGATGCGCACGCCAGGGACCACAAAGCCCAAGCCGCGAGAGACTTCCCGACGAATACCAGTGACGCGGCTCACGAGAGGGCCCGATTGTTCTTCATCGACCAGGCCAATTAATCCATAGCCCAGTTGCATTGAGATTGCTGAATAATCGGTGATATCTGATAACAGTACAGAGTCCGCCTCTGGCTCCTCATCATCCGCATCGGCCAGCTCCTCTAGCTCATCGTCGATCACCTTTTGAGCCTCTGATTGGCGGGAAAAATAAGCAGCTGCGGCCGCCATGCCTGCAAAAGCGATGAACAATTGGTTCGGCATGCCTGGAACCAATCCAATTATGAACATGACGACTGCGGTGGGGATCCAAGCGCGTGAGAGGTTGACCTGGCCGCCAATATGTTGAGCCATGTCCTGGGTTGAGGAGACGCGGGTGACGATGATGGCTGTGGCAATCGACAACAGCAGCGACGGGATTTGGGCCACAAGACCATCACCAATAGAGAGCAAGATATAGGCTTGCGCGGCATCGCCGACGGCCATGTCATGCTGCGCGATACCAATAATCAGCCCGCCCAAGATGTTAATGGCAAGGATCAGCAAGCCAGCGACTGCGTCACCTTTGACAAATTTTGAGGCCCCATCCATGGAGCCATAAAAATCCGCCTCATTGCCAATTTCTTGGCGGCGTGCGGTCGCTTCTTCTGGCGTCAAAATGCCTGCGTTCAAATCGGCGTCAATGGCCATTTGTTTTCCGGGCATGGCGTCTAAGGTAAACCTTGCGGATACTTCCGATACTCGGCCGGCACCTTTGGTAATAACCACGAGATTGATAATCACGAGAATGACAAAAACGAAGATGCCGACTGCGTAATTCCCAGCGACTACAAAATCGCCGAAAGCCTTGATGACCTGCCCTGCGGCGTCACTGCCTGTATGACCTTCGCTCAAAACAATGCGCGTTGAGGCCACATTCAAGGCCAATCGCAAGACCGTTGCGATCAAGATTAAGTTTGGAAAAGAGGAAAAATCAAGTGGGCGGTGGGTGTGCAGGGCGACCATTAGTATCAGCAGGGACAGGACGATATTGACCACGAAGAATGTGTCCAAAAGAAAGACTGGCAATGGCAAAACCATCATCGCGACCAAGATCAAAATGCCAATGGGCAGAACGGAACCGCCCATGGCAGATTTAAGGTCAGCTGTCAGGATTTGGTTGCGTGTCAGATCCATGACATGGTGCCCCCGTCAAAAACCCGACCACTGGCAAAGCGAGCATGCGCAGCCATAAGAGTCTTGTTTATTGAGTAAATGGACGATTTCACGGTCTTGTGTTCCTTGTTTTGGTAGGCGGCGAAAGCCTTACAAGCTAGAAGAAGCAAAACCCGTGCCAACTGATTAAATTTTTTTTAGTGGGAGAAGACTGCTTGGCATGGAACCTGCAGGGTTGAGGCAATGAATTCCCACAGGAGCTATGAACAATGCGCCATCATTCGACCCAAAAACCGTCGCGACCCTATGTTCGGACCATTGTGGCCGGGCTTTGCGCCTTGAGCCTGTCTGGTTGCAGTGATCTTATGTCCGGCTTTGACTTAACCGGAAAAACTCAAGCCGAGATTACGTCGCAAGAGCAAGCCAAAGAATTGAAAGTTGTGCGGACGGCTCTTAAGTCCGACACGCCGAAGAAAGCGGCCAGCCCTCTGTCATCTAACTTGCCCGTGCCAGTGGTTGCCGCATCGGCAACTGTTCCAACAATTTCCGCTATAGGCTATTCTTCGATCGGATCCCAACCTGGCAAGACTTTGAACCAACGCCGTCTCATGGCCATCCGAGCCGCGCGAATGGACGCCATGCGCATGCTGACAGAGCAGGTGCATGGATTGACCGTGCAGGGGGATACGCAGGTCTCCGAGAATGTGGTGCAATCTGATGTCTTCCGCGCATCCCTGGCGGGACTGATTGCTGGCGCGCGCACGGTTAAGATCGAACCAAAGGGCTCTGACACCTATGCTGTAACGCTCGAAATTGATCGCGGTACAATCCGGCAATTGCTGCGCGCCAACCGTAGCTGGTGATGTGATGCGGGCCGGCGGTCAAACAGTTTTACGCGGCATCAAATATGTGCTCATCGCCGTCACATTTATTGCGGCTATGCCTGTATCGGCCGAGGGTGAAATAAAACGCGTTGAGGCCGTGGGACAGGCGGTTGCGACCGGCGCAGCCTCTGATGCGCGCCTCAGGTCCCGCGCCTTGCAAGATGCGCTCTATCAGGCGGCCCTTAAGGGTGGCGCAAGGATAAACGGTTATAGCGTCACCTCTAACGCTGTTTTGACAAGTGATGTATTGGTGGTCAGACCAGACAGTCAGATTCTTGACTATAGGATAGTGGAGGAGAAGGTGACCCGCTCCACCGCAAGGATTGCTATTCAAGCTTATGTTGGGCGCATCGATACACCGCCCGCTTGCGCTCGCCGGGCCGTTTTGGACATTGGGCTACAACGCCCACAGGTGAAACTAGCGGCTTCTGCGCCCGCCTGGCTGATCGCAACTCAAGAGGTGACCGCAGCTCTGCTGGAACGCGACATTAACGCGCTCGAAGGTGTGACCCTATTTCAGGCATCCGACGTTAGCAGGCAAAGCCAATCCAGTCTGGCGGCGGAGTTTGACTATACATCTTTAACCCTTGGTGTGCTGCAAGAGGCTGGCGCCAAGGCTCAAGCAAAAACCCTATCCACTACTATTTCTTTAACCGCCGTTAAAAGCGGTGCGTTCAAAAACGCTCTGATGGTCCAGGTTGAAAGTAAATTGTTTGATCCCAGCTTGGAGAGCGCGCCTTTGGTGCGCGTGGAAACACGAGAATTGTTACTGCATCGCACCACGCCAATCCAACTGGTGAACGTAAATTCCCGCGCGACTCGGCAAGAAATCTTGACACAAATCGGAGCTATGGCGCGTGATATGGCGCGCGATATGATTGTTCAAAGGATGTGCCAATCCCTCTCTGCTAAGTTGGTCCTGCGCGAAGGAACACTCACAGCCCCTTTCGGCCGGAATGATGGCCTCACCCGCCATCATCTTGCCTATACACAGGGCAGGGATACGCCCTATGAAATTCTGGAAATTGAAGTCCTGAACGATCAATCCGTAGAGGTTCGTCCTTTGGATAGTTCACGAACAAGCGCATTCTTTGAAGGTCAAACCATTCAATTCATGGAGCTGAAATGAGACTCTTTTTGCACCGCCTCGCGCAGCTAATCTCACCGATCATAGGCGCCATTGCCGTTTTCTCACCGGCATCTGCCAATACAGTTGTGACTGGATTAGATATCAAATCTGCAATCTTAGAGCGGCTGGCACATGAAGACATTATGGCCGTGCCGAAAGTTGCTGATCATAGGCGTTACTACAAATGCGATCAGACACTTCTTGTGGAGGCAAAATACCCTGGAAAATGGGACACTGTGACGGTTACCTGTCCAAATCAAGATGTCGCATTAGCTTGGTCTGTAATGATCCGCGTTGTGGACGCGTCCCTTGGATTTAGGGAAAATAGTCAACCGGACGCTAACAATTCACCTAAAGTCGTCGTATTACTAGCAAGCGTTAAAAAAGGAGAAGTTTTAACGCCCGACATTATGACACTTATTCCCGCACCACGCGGATCAAGAATAGGCTCATTTTATAGGGTAGAAGATGTGGTAGGACGCAGGACAACTCAAGCTCTAAGCGCAATGCAACCGCTCCGCGCTCGCAATTTAGAATTCGATTGGGCGCTGACAACTGGGCAGCCGGTGCAAATTGTGCAACGAATATCCGGCCTAGAAATTTCAACGATCGGCGAAGCCCTTGATAATGCGCAGATTGGTGATATTACGGACGTAAGAAATATAAAGTCGGGTAAAATAATTGCGGTTCGTGTAAAAAGTTCAAGAAAAGTTACACCAATCGCTAACATCAACTAGATCTGCGTCGTTAATGGTTTATCAGGAGGATGTCATGGTTGACTCTATTAAACATAACATGCGGCAAATGCTTGTGCCAGGCGCACAGGATGCCAAGGCGGCGCCGCCCCGAGGTGGGCAAGCGCCGCAGACGTTACAGCGGTCTCGGCGGGTTCTGTCGATGCCAGTAGCTTGTCTATAAAGGCTTCGGTCTCTGCGTTGGTGGAAACACCACCGATTGATATCGAGGTTGTAAGCCGGATCAAACAACAGATTGAAGCCGGGAAATACCCGATTAATCTAGATTTGGTCTCCGAGCGCCTTATGGAAAGTTACCTAGAAATGAAGGGCTGAACTGTTCGCAGTATTTGGTGGTCATCGCAATGGAAATTGAAAAATCATTAGATGAAGCCGCGGCCCTCATTTCAAAATGTTGGGATTTAAGAAACAACCCCAATGATCTAGGCGTTTGCAGAGTTCAAATTCAAACTTAGTCTCAGATATGATTGAGCAAAGTCAGATTGAACGGGGAGCGTTTCCCGTAACCGAGCAGGTGATTCAAAAATTGGCCGAGCTTGTGCGTAAATTTGACGAATTAGAAGCTAAACTTGATAATCATAAATCAGCTATAGACGCGGTGATTTCTAATGCGGTTCAATCAGACCGCAAATAAACAAATTTATTAAGGATTCAATTCTCAGCGAAAGCAGAATTTTCAAAAATTTCGACAGATTTATTTTGAGCGGCAATCAAATCGATAGATTCCAAGTAGTTTGCAACATCCCTACTGCCTTCAAAACCACCTTTTATACCCATAGCTTGTGCAATCGAATACCAAATATAGGCGGTTTCGTAGTCCGGCTCTGTTAAAAATTCAAAGTGAAGTCGCGCGAATTTTATGATTGCGTGAGATGTGCCGTCAGCCAATTGTTTGGTCAACCGTTCCAAAATTCGAGTGTGGTTGCTGTCCATGTCCTCTGCAGGCAAGATGCCCGCGAGTTCGGATACTAAGGTCTGTGCGCGGGGCTCTCCGCCGAGATCCGACAGAACCGCCCAATAGTAGGCTTCCGAATAGTTTTTCGGCTGTCCCATTCCTGCCTTAATCAACAGGGCAGCATTGAACTGAGCGTCACTAATATCATCTTCGGCAAGATTTTTGAAAAGCATGAGCGCCTTACGATAGGCTTTCTGCATGGACTGCAGTGACGGCTTCCTCAAATTGCTGGTCGGTATCCGTTTCGTGGGTATTGGCGCAAAGGAAATTTGGTAAAACCAGGAATGCGAGTAAAAACCACAAGGGCAATATATGGCGCGGTACGCTCATTTTCCGGCCACCATAACCAATTGCAAATACAGAACTCTGGACTTAAACTTTGATCCTTGCTGCTGTTCATAAACGACAATTTTAGGTCGATCCGCAGTGGTCTTACTGACCTCTACAAGCATAGTTGATGGTAGGTGCACACCACTGTCCGCCAGCGCCTGTAAGGGGTCCGTCATAAAGTCTTTTTCAAATTGCAAATCCAACCAGGCGCGTGCTAACGCCCGGCCCAGAATATCGGGCAAGCGATTGCGAACCTCTTCACGATTTGTCAGAATGACGTCTCCATCTGCCAGCAACAGTTTCGATTCTTGTTTAGGCTTGCGTAACGCAATCGCAGTCGATGCCGTAGGTACAGCTACCAATGCAGTTGAGACTTTGCGTTCCATGTGGCGACCTCAAGTATCATCCTTGCGAGCAAACTGGAGTATTTGCGATAAGAGTATATTTAAGTACATATTTAATTTACTGGCAACACACAAGAAGTTAGATGTTACTAACATCTTAGTATAGGATTTTTATTGTATTAATTATATTGTAGACATAATCTTATGTTGCGACGCTATGAATGGTAAAAATGACAAGTTGACTAAGTTAACCGCGCATAAAAATGATTCAATCATAGTTGGAAGCTCAAAGCCAACGATGGATATGAGGCATCTTATAGAAATTGTTGCTTCTTCCAACGGACCTGTATTGGTCTGTGGTCCAACAGGAGCTGGTAAGGAGTTGGTGGCAGAAGAAATTCATACGCACAGTGCGAGATCAGGCAAGTTGATAGCGCTAAATTGCGCCGCTATTCCGGGTGATCTTATTGAGTCAGAGTTATTTGGGTATGAAAAAGGTGCCTTTACCGGTGCTGACAAACAACGCATTGGTCGCTTTGAACAATCCCACCGTGGAACACTTTTCTTAGATGAAATCGGAGATATGCCACTCGCTTTACAATCCAAATTACTGCGCGTTTTGGAAAACCACTCAATCCAGAGAGTTGGCGGCAAGAGCGATGTTAAATTGGATTTAAGAATTGTCTGCGCGACACATAAAAATTTGCAGGATATGGTTGAGGAAGGTACATTTCGTGCAGATTTATTTTATCGATTGAATGTCTTCCCGATCACGGTGCCACCCTTAAAACAAAGAGGTGAGGATGTTTTGGAATTGCTTACCGTACTTATAGATAAACGGCGCGAGCAATCTCCAGGCGTTCCCCTGCCCGTGTTTTCACAGACCGCTTTAACGGCCTTGATGAGTTATGATTGGCCCGGGAATGTGCGCGAACTTAGAAACGTTGTGGAACGGGCTTTTATAATCTTTTCGGGTGCGGAGGTGAGTGGCAAACATGTCCGCGAAAACCTCTTAACGCTTCGGGTGCCTGGCGTCGTTCCTGAGGAAGAAAATAATGCGATGTGGGAGGCAACGCGTGATTTGCCAGGTCATGCGACGGGGCAAGTGTTCGGTTCTGACGAGGCCATATTGCCTCAACCGGAAGACTATCGGAACTGGTTTGAACATGACGACCACATTGATTTACGTCGTCATTTGCGCGACATTGAAGTTGTGTTGATTGAGGCTGCGCTTCAGGAAACAGGGGGGATGGTAAGTGCAGCAGCTGATCGACTTAATATTGGTCGAACCACGCTGATACAGAAGATGAATAAGCTGATGATTGCGAAAGATATTAAAGTTAGCTCTCCTTCGCCCAGGCATCCATGAGCGTCGTAATATAATCACCAGTTGACTTAAGTTGGGTGACTGCTTTTTCCATTTCTGCAAACTTACGAAGCTCTCGAGCCTGTATAATATCGGCCTTTGTCTCCGCTTCGGTAAGCTGTTCCTTGTATTCGCTCGACCGGGCATTCAGATATGTTTCTTTTTTGGTGATGTCCCCGGAGGTGGCCGTAATCGTCTCTAAGTAGGTCGATAACTTATCGACGAGGGACTGACCAACGTAAACTTTGGTGCTGAGATCGCCATCCGCTTGTACATGGTTTCCGGCGTTAATGACCAACCCACTAAATGTGCCGCCGATTTTGTAAAATTCCCGGGCCCCTGCGCTGTTAATTCTCGAAGATAGCGATATTTCATTGAGCGTCGCGGTATCGCTGGCGGCATCATAGGCAAAGCTATGTACGCCCTCAGGTGGCGTTGCGTTGGAGCTAAAGCTGACCTCTAATGTGTCGAGTTCTATGGCATTTAGGGAGTTGTAAATCGCATCTAGCTTCTCTGGATTGTTGATTAGAATTGTCTCTAGTTGAGTTTCATCGAGGCTTAAACTTCCGTCCCTATTGGTTTTAACGCCTACCTCTGACAAATATACTGGATTATCTCCAAATCCATTTAGGGGCGCTGTTGTGATTGAGCTCAATTCACGTTTGATGGCAGATATGGATGCGTCACCGGCCAATGCGCCAGGTTCTGTGCCATTAGCCCCTCGGGCTGTTGCCGCTGCCAAATAACTGCGCATTGTATTGATTTGATCGATCAGCGCTTGCAAGTCAGCTTTAGCGGTTGTCAGGTTTGTGGCGACTGTTAGATTAACATTTGAAGTTGTGACCTCATTAAGCGTCAGGGTCGTACCCGCTACAATATCAGATATACTGTTGGTTTCGCGTGAAATAGTAATGCCGTTGACAATCAGTTCGGCATCCTGCGCAGCAGTAATTTCATTGCCGCCGTCAGTCGTGTCAAAATCTGTTGGCCCGCCAGATGAGGCGGTCAGACGCAATGCATTTTCGGCGCCATACTCAGACATGACACTCAAGGAAAATGTGCCATCCCCCTTGGCAATAACCTGAGCTGTCACTCCGCTTAAAGCATTTAAAACATTTGAAAACTCGGACAGGGATGTGCCACCGCTGGCGATTGTAACCGTTTGCGCTGTGCCGTCCGGATTCGTTGTGAACACATTATTTACGGACCAAGAACCTGTTTCTATCGTTAAATTTCCCGCTGGAATTGTCGCGTCGAGAGAGGCAAAACCTTCGAATTCTAGCACCTGCCTTGTAGCCAATTGATTGGTTTTTACAGACATAGATCCGGTTTCTAATGCGCTCATGTCCGTCACGGCAATGGCGGTGGCGGCGCTGGAGCTCTGAACTTGAAATATGCCGGTTGCACCTGCAACGCTCAGGGCACCTTCCAGAGTTGCTGCGCGCGCGCGAAATTTTGCAACCTCTGAAATCGCGAGGTCGTTTTCGCTCACCTGTTTGTTGATGAGTGCTTTTGCAGGTTCAATTTCGGCTGCAACTATACTGTCCACCAGCTGCGTGATGTTTAGACCGGAGCCGCCGCTGTTTAAAGTACTCAAATAATCAACAGCCATGAACCTATGCCCTTTGCTTGACTCTCTTTTAGTTTAACGACCAGCTTCAGAAGATTTTAAGTCTTGTGAGTGGGCTAAAAACTGATTTCAATTTCGATACGGCGGTTTTTTTCGCGCCCCTCGGGTGTGTCATTATCCGCGACAGGCTTGGTTTCGCCGAGGCTAACAGCTTTTAACTTGCCGGCTGGCACAAGTCCGGTGGATTGCATAGATTGCACCACGCTCGCAGCCCGCGCTGCGGCCAAATCCCAGTTGTCTCTATAGAGCGCGCCGTCAGATATTTGAACATTGTCGTATGGCCGGTGACTGTCACTTCGCTGTTGGATGTCATAGAAGCAAAAGCCACGCGGCTAAGAATATCTGTTGCGGCGCCTGTGAGATCTGCTGAACCTGAGGGGAAAGCGCCGCCCGAACCTACTGTGACAAAAACAGAACCATCTCGACGTTCAACGGTCACCAGACCTTGTTCAATTTCATCTTGTAGCGCCACTGCCAATTGATTTTCGGTCAGCGTCGCATTGGCAAGAACGGCTTGTTCGCGCACCTCGTTTTCTTGTTCCCTCGCGGAGGGTCCGGGCCCATTGCCCTCGGCGTTAACGGCCATGGAAAGCTCTTTCAGCTGTTGTTCCAAGCCGCCCAAAAGAATTTCGCTCTTCGCTTGTCCGCTGGCGTTTCGTGCTTCGGCCAAAGCTGCCAAAGTCTCTTCCAGCAGACTGGGTAGATCTTTTTCCGTTTCGTTAGGGGATGGGAAATTGATTACAACATTTTCCCCCAGCATTTCGACGGAGACATCGCCATCTTGAATGGCGGATTGAAGCGCTGCACCCAATTCAGCCGCATCCATTTGTGCCGCCGTGCGTTCGCCTTGCATGTCACCCGTCTGTCCGGTCCCTTGATTTTGGCCAAAATCGTCTTGACGATCTGCCGTCTACTGAATCTTCTTTTTTACTATCAACCTCAATTTCGGGTTTCTGCAGTTCCGTTGTTTGCTGCGTCATTTCTTGGGTGACAGAGGGGCTAGGCGAGGGGCTAAACTCAAGAGAAATCACTGTTGTTCCCTTGGGTTGTTCCACCACGGGCACGGTTTTTTGGACACCGAAAGCGTTTTTAAGGGATCCGGAAATCATTTTAAATTTTGGTGTATTGAATTCTGCAAAGGACAAAATCAGAACAAAAAAGGCCATCAGCAATGTAGCCATATCGGCAAAAGTTGCCATCCAAGCCGGCGCGCCGACTGGCGGACACTTTGGGCATTCGTCTTCGTCTTCGTCTTCTTCAATATCGGCAGGTTCAGCCATAACAGCCTCCGGTGTGGCGCAAGTCGGTGTTTATGATGTTACGCCGCTTCAAGTTTTGCTTGTTGTTTCGGCGGCAAGTTTGCTGCCATCTGGTCTTGGATCGTGCGCGGGCTTTCGCTTTTGGCAATACCGCTCAGACCGGAAATGACCATCTGGCGATAGGTCGTCTCGTGAAGCGTATAGCCTTCCAGCTTCGTGAGCATGGGAGCGAACAGCACATTGGCTAAAAACGCGCCGTATAGGGTGGTCAGCAAAGCCACGGCCATAGCAGGGCCGATCGCTTTTGGATCCGCCATATTCCCCAGCATGAGCACCAAACCAACCAAGGTTCCGATCATGCCCATTGCTGGACCGATGTCGATCCAAGCTTTGATGACGCCTTGATTAGCCTCATGGCGCAGCTTCATTGCTTTGATCTCTTGGTTCATTTGCCGTACCAAAGTGCGCTCATCTGCGCCATCGACTAACATCTGCAAACCTTTTTCGAAAAATTTGTCGGGAACGGCCTGACCCTCAAGAGCCATCATGCCATCTTTTCGCGCAACAGCTGCCAGTTCGATCATGCGCTCAATCATAGCATCTGGCTTTTTAACGGGGGGTAAAAACGCTTTTGACATGGCGCCAAAACTGCCCAGAAAAACGGGCAGGGGCGCTGTATACATGACAGCAAAAAATGTTCCGCCAAACACGATCAAGATCGATGCCGTATCAATGAACGCCCCGAGGCCGCCCCCAGAGAGCATGGCGCCCACGATCATGCCAACTGCGCCCACCAGGCCAATAAGAGAAGCTAGATCCATTCTGAGTACCTTTTCATCGTTGTCGACATTTCATCTTCAATTTTCGTACCAAGTTGGAATTGGTCGGAAACTATATTGTTTAACTCCGCACAAAAAAGTCGAAGGTGGTATACATATTGCTGTATGTAACACACTAACTCTAGCGGTGAGAGAAAAATGTTAAAAAAACTAGTTTTGATATTAGGGCTGATTTTGGCGACTTCAACTCATGCACAATTCTACAAACAGGGAAACTTCGTAACCGATTTGGAACAGGGTATCATTTGGCTGCGTTGCTCATTGGGTCAGCGATGGGATCCGACAAAGGAGCAGTGTCAGGGGGAGGCTATGCGGCTCAGTCATGCCGAGATAGACCAGGCAATTTTACAGGCAAATGAACAGCTTGGAGGGAAATGGCGTTTACCCAGCCTGGCAGAATTGGAGGGTATCGTTTGCCTTGAATGTCCTGCGCCAAAAATTGATAAAAATGTTTTCCCAAATACTGCGAGCGAGCCGTATTGGACATCGGAGGCAAATTGGATCGCCCCACGCAGCCGTTGGAGTGTCAGTTTTATGACGGGCCTAAAATATGGTAGGTTCTTCCCACAACAGCAATTAGCTGTCCGTCTTGTTTCGGATCGTTAGGCCGCTTTAGAGCAAGGAAAGAAGTCAGCGTTGATTTTTCTTATTCCATTCCCGCAACACCACATAAACTCCGGTTGCAAAAATTATTGCTGAACCAAACCAAGTCCATTTATCAGGAAACTGACCAAAGACTATCCAGCCGTAGGTGCTACCCCAAATTAATAATGTATAATGGATCGGTGCTAGAACGGCATTGTCAGACAAAGTTGACGGGCAAGCGGCTAATCCTTAATTCTGGTTGATGACAGCACATAATCCATTCAAATATTTCAAAACGTCTCC
>JGI20156J14371_10002624_pt1 | contig 13923 bp, 8 predicted proteins | sample COG_06_FD_14371 | JGI IMG/M metagenome (IMG submission 14371)
AGGGACGCATCAGTCGGCGTTTCGCGAGGCGTATGTCCGCGTGGTAAGAGATTTTTTTGGCAAGGATTATGATTCGGCAGATATCCGAAGTGGAATTTCAGCAGCCTTCGCAATTAAAGTGGAGGAGCCGGTTTTCGAGTCTCAGACCAAGACCAAATTAGGTTCTGCGGAGATGGGACCAAATCGTCCGACACTCAAGAGTTTTGTGTATGATTTCTTGAAGCGTGAACTGGATAATTNTCTCCATCGNAACCCCGAGTCGGCGCAGCTTCTTCAAGCACGTATTCTGCAGAGTGAACGCGAGCGCAAAGATTTGGCNGGTATAAAAAAATTGGCGAGAGAACGAGCGAAAAAATCGAGTGTTCACAATAAAAAATTGCGTGATTGTCGAATTCACCTTGGAGACAGTAAGAAAGAACGGAACCAAGAGTCGACGCTTTTCATNACCGAGGGAGATTCAGCTTCGGGATCGATTACCAAGGCACGTGATGTTCAAACGCAAGCAGTCTTTAGCCTGAAGGGGAAGCCTCTCAATTGTTTTGGCCTCACCAAAAAAGTAGTCTACGAAAACGAAGAGTTCAATTTGCTGCAAGCCGCATTGAACATCGAAGATGATTTGGACAACTTGCGGTACAACAACGTGGTCATTGCAACCGATGCTGACGTGGATGGAATGCACATTCGGCTGCTGTTGATCACTTTCTTTTTGCAGTTCTTTCCTGATTTGGTGAAGCGTGGACATTTGTATGTTTTGCAAACCCCCTTATTCCGTGTTCGGAATAAAAAGGAAACGACCTACTGCTATAGTGAAAATGAAAAGCAAGATGCCCTTCAAGCGCTGGGAGCTAAATCAGAGATTACGCGTTTCAAGGGGCTTGGTGAGATCAGTCCGGATGAATTCAGTCACTTCATCGGCGAAGACATTCGCCTCGATCCGGTGGTGATCGGAAAGGAGAGTCGCATCAAGGAGATGATGACATTTTTCATGGGAAAAAACACCCCGACCGACAGAGCTTTATCATAGAAAACCTGCGTGTTGAGAAAGATTTGCTAGAAGAATGAGTGAAGAATTGACCCCCCTGGATCCTGAGGAGCACGAAGGCGCGCAAGACTCATCAGAACTTCCTGAAGAAGGCCTAGAGCGGGTTATTCAGGTGTCTGGGATGTACAATAATTATTTCCTCGATTATGCATCCTATGTCATTTTGGAACGCGCGGTCCCGCACCAAGATGATGGGTTGAAACCCGTGCAACGACGCATCCTGCACAGCCTGGATGAAATGGACGATGGGCGTTTTCACAAAGTCGCGAACGTCATCGGAAACACCATGAAGTTCCACCCGCACGGTGACGCCTCCATTGGTGACGCGTTGGTGCAAATAGGACAGAAAGACTTGCTGTTGGATTGCCAAGGCAACTGGGGCAATATTCTTACGGGAGATCGTGCTGCCGCCCCTCGTTACATTGAAGTTCGATTGAGTAAGCTCGGAAAGGAGGTGCTGTTCAATCCCAAGACGACGACGTGGTTGATGAGCTACGATGGCCGCAATAAGGAACCTGAGACCCTGCCCGTCAAGTTTCCTTTATTGCTCGCTTCAGGGGTTGAAGGAATTGCGGTGGGATTGGCTTGCAAGACCCTGCCACACAACTTTTTGGAGTTGATCGATGCGAGCATAGCTACACTTCAGGGTAAGGGTTTTAAACTGTATCCGGATTTCCCGACGGGCGGGACTGCGGATGTGGAGAATTACAATGACGGTTTGCGCGGCGGAAAAGTCCGGGTGCGCGGGAGGATTGAAAAAGAGGACAACAAGACGTTGGTCATTCGGGAGTTGCCCTTTGGTGTGACGACGAGTTCGTTAATTGAGAGTATTCTCAAAGCCAATGACAAGGGGAAGATCAAGATCAAGCGTGTTGAGGATAACACGGCAAATGAAGTAGAGATTGTGGTCCACCTCGCCAATAACGTAAGTCCGGATAAAATGATTGGGGCGTTGTACGCCTTTACGGATTGCGAGGTGTCGATTTCACCAAATTCCACCGTCATCTTAAATGACAAGCCGCAGTTTTTGGGCGTGACTGAGTTGCTAAAGATATCTACCGAGCGAACCAAGCAATTGCTTCAGTTGGAATTGGAAATCGAATTGGGCGAGTTGCAAGAAAAATGGCACTTCGCGTCTCTGGAAAAAATCTTCATAGAGAACCGAGTCTACCGTGATATAGAGGAGTGCGAAACCTGGGAGGAGATACTGAAGACCATACACACTGGATTAAAGCCATATACAAAGCATTTATTGCGTGAAGTCACCGATGAAGACGTCACGCGTTTGACAGAGATACGCATCAAGCGCATCTCCAAATTTGATGCGTTCAAAGCCGACCGCATTATTGAAGGTCTCGATGGAGACATTGATCAGGTTAAGCATCACTTAGCGCATTTGACGGACTATGCCGTGGAATGGTTCAAAATGCTGAAAAAGAAATACGGTGAGGGCAGAGAACGCAAAACGGAATTGCGCTCGTTTGAATCCATCTCGCGATCTGCAGTGGCCGTGGCGAATGTCAAGCTCTACGCACAAATGGAGGAAGGGTTTGTCGGACATGGGCTAAAACGCGGGGAAGGTGAATTGGTCTGTGAATGCAGTGACATCGATGACATCATTGTGATCCGAAAAGACGGTGTATTGCAAGTGAGTAAGGTGAGTCAAAAGGCCTTCTTTGGTAAAGACCTCCTTCATGTAGGTGTGTGGAAGCGAGGAGATGAGCGAACCGTTTACAATTGCATCTACCTCGATGGGGCGACCGGTCGAAGTCTTATAAAGCGCTTCAATGTACCCGCCATAACGCGTGATAGAGAATATAACATTACCAAGGGAACCCCTAAATCAAGGCTGCTGTACTTTACTGCGAATCCGAATGGCGAGGCCGAAATTGTCACGGTATTCTTGCGGAGTAGTGCTCGACTTAAGAAGCTCAAATTTGACCTTGACTTCTCGGAAATGGCCATCAGAGGAAGAGGGGCAGGTGGAAATTTGGTATCCAAAAACGCCATTCGAAAAATCGAAATGACGGAGGAAGGAGTATCCACGTTGGGCGCAAGAAAAGTTTGGTACGATGAAACGGTACGTGCGCTGAATGCGGATGGCCGGGGCGAACTGCTTGGTGAATTCATGGCGGATGATCGCATTGTGGTATTCCTTTCCTCAGGTGAATATTTGTTTACAAGCTTTGATCTGAGCACCCGTTTTGACGATAAGATGATTCACTTGGAAAAGTGGCATCCGAAGCGTCCTGTGTCAGTCGTTTATTTTGAAGGAGAAAAGGATGACTGGTACGTAAAGCGGTTCTTTGCCGAACCCGTGCTGAAGCCATTTTCATTCATCGGTGACCATGAAAACTCACGATTAGGTGTTNTCTCTACGGCACACCACCCCAGGGTTCGGATTCGATTTAACCGTCGATTTAAAGAAACGAGGGACCGTGAAGATGAGGTTTTTGACGCCTCGGAATTCATCGCAATCAAGGGCATAAGGGCCATCGGCAATAAGTTGAGTGGTTTGCCAGTCACGGAGGTGCAGTTGGATGCATTGGATGAGCAAAAAGAAGCGCAAGCTCAAGCGGTTTGGTTGAGAGATGTGACCCCTCCGCCTTCGCTTGTTGAGAAGAGTCCCGCACCATCTGACGATGCTCCGAAGAAGGACCATGAAAAGGGTTCAACGGAAGCTGAGTCCGGAATTTCACAGCAGCCAACTCTTTTTTGATTTTTAGTAATTAGTCATGCAGAAATTCAATTCAATAATGCCACTTTTCTTCAAGAGTCGGTTCATCCTCTCTTGTTGCATTGTGGCGTTGATTGCCTGTGGAGAAATGCCCACCACACAGCCGACAACTGAAGCGAGTACGATTGGTCAAGGTTTTGTGGAAGACACCTTGGTTCATCCTGCTTGGTCAAAAAATGCTACGATTTATGAGGTCAATGTTCGGCAGCACACAGCGGAGGGAACCTTTTTGGCCTTGCAAGCAGATCTTCCTCGGCTCAAAGAACTCGGCGCAGACATCCTATGGCTGATGCCCATTCATCCCATTGGTGAGGTCAACCGCAAAGGCGGAGAGAACAGCAATAACTTCATGGTACCACCGGGATCTTCAAGCATGGGAAGTCCGTACAGTGTGAAAGACTATTATGCCGTTAACCCTGACTTTGGAACGAAGGAAGATCTCAAGGCGCTGACGGCGATGGCGCACGAATTGGGCATGAAAGTAATTTTAGATTGGGTTGCCAATCACACAGCGTTCGACAGCGAATGGACAGATTCACACATTGAATATTTTTTATTGGATGACACGGGGAATTTGCAACCTCCTTCAGGAACGGACTGGTGGGATGTGACGCAATTGGATTGGGCCAATGGGAAAGAAACCGGTTTGTACGATGCAATGGCTGATGCCTTGGAATACTGGGTGCGCGAATGCGCGATCGACGGCTATCGATGCGACGTGGCTGAAAAGGTTCCGACTGATTTTTGGGAAAAGGCTCGACGGCAAATGGAACGGGTTAATCCGGATGTCTTTATGCTTGCAGAAGCTGAGGTGCCCGAACATCATCTCCGAGCATTCGATATGTCATACGGCTGGGAGATGCACCACATCATGAACCAAGTTGCCAAAGGCGAGTGGTCGGTGGACTCCATCATCCAGGCCGTACCAAGGCAGTTGGAGCGATTCGGAGCAGACGCGTATCGCATGATGTTCATCACGAATCACGATGAAAATTCGTGGAATGGGACGATTGAGGAGCGCATGGGAGCCAATGGCGATGCGATGGCGGTGCTCTCAGGCACCTTGATGGGAATGCCATTGATTTACAGTGGACAAGAGGCAGGAAATTCCAAGCGGTTGCGGTTCTTTGAAAAAGACACGGTGGAGTGGGGTGCCCACACCAAAGCAGGATTGTACCGCTTCATTAATGAACTGAATCATGATCACCCAGCACTTTGGAATGGTGCCGTGGGTGGTCAGCCGGAATTTTATTCCATAGATTCTGACGTTGCAATGGCCTGGACACGAAGGGCAGAAGCGGATGAAGTGGTCACGGCGGTGAATCTTTCAGGCGAGTCGATAGAAATGGAACTCGGATTGGATTCTACCTACCGGGTTGAATGGGGGGGCGTTGAGGCGGGAAAGGTGGTGACGGTGCCAGCGCATGCAGCAGCAGTCTGGTCGAAGGGCTCAAAGAAATGAGACACCAACAAACCATTGCACTCATTGCACATGACGGAAAAAAAGATGCGCTTGTCGAATTTGTGCAAACGAATCAATCTTGGTTTGAGCAGTTTCATTTAGTGGGGACGGGCACAACAGGCGGCCGCATTGAATCTTTAGGGGTTCGAATCGAATGCTTGGCAAGTGGTCCACTTGGAGGAGATGCTCAGATTGCAGCTCGCATTACCGAAGGGCGGGTCCATGCAGTGATTTTTTTCCGGGATCCCATGGGCAAACATCCGCATGAGCCTGACATCAACATGCTGCTTCGTCAATGTGACGTTCACAATATTCCGTTAGCGACGAATTACGCCACGGCGAGTTTGCTCATTGGCCGGATCGCTTTTGGAGGCGAATGAAGGCAGGTGATGTACATCGTGGTCGCGGCCCTTGGCCGAAGAGCAATGATGCGGTGGCGGTGCGCCAATGGCTGACCGATCGCATTGCTGTGTTTGAATCACGCGAACGACAAGCCATAATTCGCCAATTGCTTGATAACGTGAGTGGTGTTTCCCGCGCTGACCGGTTGATCGGAAATTGGGTGGCAAGTGAGTCTCAATTGGAACGCTTAGCTCTTGCATGTGACCGGTTGAATCACGGGGAACCCTTGCAGTACATTCTCGGAACTGCCCATTTTATGGGCCTTGATGTGTGTGTCAATAAAAGTGTGCTTATTCCTCGACCCGAGACGGAAGAGCTCGTACATCGGATGTTGCAATACATCTCATCTTCTAAGTCTCAAAAGAGGAAAGTAGTGGACATCGGAGCTGGCAGCGGCGCCATTTCACTAGCTTGGAAAGCGAAACGGCCAATGGATGAAGTGCACGGCCTGGATGTTTCACCCGAAGCATTGCATACAGCTAGCGCGAATGCAGAGCGCCTTGGGCTCGCTATTGACTGGCATAAGCATGATATCCTGGCAAGCGTTGGAGCCAAAGATACAGTCCTATCAGCCTGTGATGTTGTTTTATCCAATCCCCCGTATATACCCGAGTCCGAAAAAAGTGGGATGAGCCGGAGCGTGACGGATTGGGAGCCCAACATGGCACTTTTTGTGTCGGACCGTGATCCATTGGTTTTTTACAAGCGCATCATCTTAGGATGTGCAACGGAAGGCTGGTTGAGTTCGGAAGGTTGGTTGGCGCTTGAATGCCACCGCGATGCTGTGGAAGCCGTGCGAGAGCTTTTTCATCAAGAGCACTGGAAGACTGTCGAAAAAGAGCGGGATATGCAGGAGAACTGGCGAATGATCTTTGCGCAGCGAGCGGCGATTGCATCAAAGAGTTGAACGGAATTACCGAAACTCAAGCATGAGTGCATCGGCAATGTGAAATGCTGGAATAGCGAATCCAATGCCTTCAACTCCCATCCCCAAGACCTTTTCATTCACAACCCCAATAAGTTGACCAGAAGAGGAAATTAACGCGCCACCGCTGTTTCCTGGACTGATGCTCACATCTGTCTGAATCAAGGTGCGGCTGCCGTCTTTGCGTTTTCCAGAAATGATTCCTTTTGTGACGGATGCTCCCAAATCAATGTCATACGGTGTTCCCAAGGCATACGCCTCTTCGCCTACATCAATTGGCTGGTCCGCATCAATGTAGAAGGGTTTCAATCCAATTGTATCAACCTTAAGCAGGGCCAAATCATACAAAGGATGGTACCGGACCACTTCGGCTTGTCGTTGCCGACCATTTTGGAAATGCACCGTGTAATCTAGTTCGCCATCTGCAATGACGTGATAGTTCGTAAGGATATAGCCATCGCTGCTCACGATGCAACCGCTTCCGTGTCCGTCATGCGCAGCAACCGTCACAACGGATTCCAGTGCAGCTGAAACCTTGCCGGCGGGTTGATCGGGTTGATCGAGGGTAATGACGTCCCAGTCTTTGGTCCATTCCAATTCCAAATCTTCGATTCGATTCAATTTCCCAATGAACACATCGGACTCCATGGCTTGGAAAAGAGCTTCATCCAATCCCTCCGCGATGAGGTCCCGATCAAATCCGGGGCTGGAGAAGTTGTACAGAGCCCAATTGGAATAGGAAGAGATGTGCGCGGTGTCCGTCCGGATTTGGAAGGGATTGTAAACCCACCACTCGGTGGTCAATTCGTAGCGCACGATGTTTTGAACTCGGTGTTCACGAACGCCGATGAGCTGACCGCTAATCTGCACTCCTTCTTCTTGCTGAAACATCCCGTCTGCACCAGGTGGTTGAAAGGATTGGTTCTGAAGGGTTGCATTGAGACCTTCGTCTAAGTTAGAATATTCAATTTCGATGGACTCATCCGAAGCACTCATGAACTCAACCCGATTTTTGTGGTACTTGTCCATGTTCTGAAAATAATGCCAACTGTGCTCTCCTGCTGAAATATGCATGTGAAAACCTTCCACTTTAAGCGGAGGATTGATGGGGTTGCCAGAGGGCATTTTCTTCAAGCCTTCGAAGTAGTAAGCTTTTTGAAAAACGCGTTTGGGTTGTGCCAAGAGGGCCGTTGCATTGGCCGCGGCACCAATAAAGGCCCCCCAAATGAAACCGGGTTGGATGGTTCGTTTTTGTCCAGTGAACCCAACGATTGCCAAGCCCAAGGCCGCCCCGGCGTCCACACTTTTATACGGATTCCGAGCTTCAGGGAATAACGGATGGACCTTGGGGAAATGCCCTTCTTGCTCCAGTCGTATGAGGTGCACAGGCTCTTTGTTATCCAGCTCTACCCATGTCATTCCTTGGCCCCATTGCTCATAATGAAATCCTTCCGTCCAATTCCACGCATCTTTGGAAATCGCCACATCTGCCCCATGTTCAGGGTGAACAGCAATCTGGGATGAGGTGGAGCGGTAGAGCACGGAACACCCAGTCGACAGCATCAACGCTGCAGTGCTTACGATCCACAAAGAATGTCGCATACTCCATTGCATCATTCAAAGAACGAAAATTGTGGGTGTAGACCGGAGGCATTTCTCGGATGTTTTCCGAATGGATTGTGGATTAATTGCTTTAGAAACTCTGAATATTTAAGCCGACGCTTGGCCCATCGATTTATCTTTAACACATGGGTGAATTCACCGATAATGTACCGAAAACAAGGGAAGAGCTGGATGATCTGCGCGCAACGCTGAGCGAGCACAACCGCCGGTATTACATTGAAGCGAAGCCGACGATTTCAGACCGGGAATTTGATCGGCTGATGGAAGTGTTAATCCAAGCAGAGTCGAATCATCCTGATTGGGCCGATATAAATTCCCCAAGCCAGCGGGTAGGGGGAGACATTACCGATCGATTCGAGAAAGTTGACCACAGCGAGCCCATGCTCTCGTTGTCCAATTCCTACAACGCAGAGGACATTCAAGAATGGGCAGAGCGTGCTGATAAAATTTTGGAAGGTGAGGCCGTTGAGTTCGTAATGGAATTGAAGTACGATGGAGTGGCCATTGCTTTGCACTACGAAAACAGAGAACTGCACCGGGCCCTAACGCGCGGGGACGGGATTACCGGAGAGGACATTACGGCGAACGTACGAACCATTCGATCTGTTCCTTTGAAGCTTCCGCAAGAGGCTCCCGAATCGCTTGAAATTCGAGGAGAAATATACTTCCCTTGGGAAGGATTTAGAGAATTGAATAACAGGCAGTTAGAGTCCGGAAAGCCGGAATTTGCCAACCCTCGAAATACGGCTGCCGGAACATTGAAAAGTCAAGATAGCGCGGTGGTTGCTCAGCGAAGATTGGATTGCAAATTGTATGGCGTAGTGAATCCACCATCTGAACTTTCAAGTCACATGGATAGCGTTCTTGCGGCTGGAACATGGGGTTTTCCTGTTCCGTTGGCGCAGACACGAATGGTCGAAACCACGGGCACTGTCGAAGGGATCATGGATTTTATTTTGCACTGGAATGAGCATCGGCATGACCTGCCTTTTGCGGTTGATGGAATCGTCATCAAGATTAATTCATTCGCCCAACAGCGTGAACTTGGAATGACCGCAAAATCACCGAGGTGGGCGATTGCGTTCAAATTTGAGTCGGAGCAGCAATCCACCATTTTGCGCAGAGTCACGTATCAAGTGGGCCGAACCGGCGCCATCACACCCGTAGCGGAACTCGACCCTGTTCTCATTGCAGGCACAACGGTCCGTCGTGCTTCATTGCACAACGCAGATCAAATCAAAGCGCTGGATATCCGATTGGGCGATTCGGTTTTTGTCGAAAAAGGTGGAGAAATTATTCCCAAGGTGATTGCGGTGGATTTAGCAGCTCGAGCAGCGGGCAGTTTGCCCTTTGACTACGCTTCTGTTTGTCCGGAATGTGCAACGACATTGGAGCGAAAACAAGGAGAAGCTAAACACTATTGCCCGAACGTATTGGGTTGTCCGCCCCAAGTTCGAGGAAGAATTGAGCACTTTGTAAGCCGAAAGGCTATGAACATCGAGGGATTGGGACCGGAAATTATTGAGTTATTGGTGAGCAAAGGCGGAGTGGACACCTTGGCCGATTTGTATGAGCTCAAGAACAAGGCAAGCGATGAGTGGCGCAATGCGACTGTGATGTACAAGGAAACCTCAGAGGTTGTACCTGATCGACTACATGGCCAGCGGATGCATGCATTGGCACTTTGGAATTACCGCAATAACCACGGAAAGCGGGTGGCTCCAGATGCCAGTCCCGTCAGTCGTTCCGCTGTGGAAGAATGGATCGCCTCACCGGAGGGAGACCCATTTGGATTGGAAATTGCTCCGGTTCTGGGGGCGCCATGGCAGGATTATTTGGTCGCTGCCAGCATTGCATTTCCCATGGCAGAGGTCATCATGAACAAGGCCATGCTTTCTGATTTCTCGGATGATTTGTTAAGAGGGCCTGAGTCCTTGTCTTGGGAGAGCGAGGGTTGGGGAGTGGACCTTGCAGATTGGGAACATTTTGAAAATTTGCTGCACCGTCTTTCGTCACGAACGAGACAGCGATTGGGAGAGGTGGAGATGAAAAACCTATTGAATGCCATTGAAGAATCCAAGAACCGTCCCTTTCATCGGGTCCTATACGCCTTGGGCATTCGCCATGTAGGAAGTGAAACAGCCAATTTGTTGACGGACCATTTTGGCTCGATTGAGGCCTTGCAGGCAGCGACGGAAGAAGAGGTGTTGTCCATTCATGGGGTTGGGGCGGAAATCGCTCGCAGCGTTCAGGCGTATTTCCAAGATCCAAAAAGTCAAGCAATCATCGCTAAATTGAGTGAGCATGGGGTAAACTTGCGGAACGATGCAGGCGCTCAGATGAACTCAGGCCGTGCATTGGCGGGAAAAACATTCGTGATCACGGGAACACATCCCGTTGCACGAGAGGATCTTGCGGCTATTATCAGGGAGCAAGGTGGCAAGGTTTCGAGTTCGGTCAGTAAGAAAACGCATGCGTTGGTTGCCGGCGAAAAGGCAGGGTCAAAGTTGAACAAGGCTGAAAACCTAGGAGTTGAAATCTGGGGATATGATGATTTATTGAATGCGGTTTCAGATGGTTCAGGCGAATAAATAGGGCGAATGGATACGAGTAAAAACGATGAGTAAAGAGAAACACCTGTCTTTTGCAGCTTTAGATTTGGAGTGCGCCACCAGTGATGTCGGCAATATTTGCGAGGTGGGTCTGGTGATCATTGAAGGGGGCGAAGAGGTCCGAAAATTCCGATCATTGGTTCACCCTGTTGTGGAGTCATTCGGAGATTGGCAACGTTGGAACTTTGACTATACGTTGAACGACACCTTGAAGGCACCAAGCTTTGCTGAAGTTTGGGCGACAGCCAAATCGCTGATTGGAGACTTACCCGTTGTTGCACACAATGCCACGGAGGTAGAGTGTAAACATTTGGGGCATGCGTTTTCCATTCATGGATTGGATGCGGCAGAATCACCGACCTTTTACTGCACACTTGAACTTGCGCGCGCTCAATGGCCCGATTTACCCAAACATGGAATTAAGCATGTCGCGAAGCACTTTGGATGGGCATTGGATCACCACAACCCGGAGAGCGATGCGCGAGTTTGCGGATCCATCGTTCAAGAAGCTTGCAGCAACCGAGGGCTTAATGATTGGGCTGAACTGGTGAACGCCATGCGATTGCACTCCCACCGAGTTCCTCTTTACAAGACGAAATTGTCGATCAAAAAAAAATCGACAAAACCCCTCCAGCGATCTGAGTATTTGCATGAATTGGTGGCATGGGAGCGCACTTCGAAGCCCAAGGAATTCAGGACGGGTCAGCAATTCGTCCTCAGTGGATTTGATCAGTCGAAAAAAGCTGAATTGCGCAAAGCTGGGGCGAACCAAGGTCTGGTGTACAAACGGTATTTGAAGGGAGCTGTTGATTTTTTGGTAGCGGATGAGCGCATGGGCGCGTCAAAATATGCCAAGTGCCAAGCACAGGAAATCCCCATTTTGACTGAAGCGCAATTTGTCGAGGCGCTAAAGGACTTGCGTCTTAAAAGCTGAATCAGCGAAAGATTTCAAACGATCCTATTCGCTCGCCTCGCTGTTCTTCCCCGCAAATAATGACATACCGCACGCGGTAGTAATATGTCCCTTCAGTGACGGGTTTGTTGTTAATGCGCCCATCCCATTCTACGGGTGCTCCGAAGGAAGAGAAGATCGCTTCGCCCCAACGGTTAAAAATGAGCAACTCATACTGGTCAACAATTGACAGAAGAGGAAAGTCCGGATTCTCTGCGAGGTACAAGGTGAGGCGCTCATTTTTGCCATCTTTGTTCGGGGAGATGACATTTGGAAACTGTGCGGAGCTTGCGTCAATGGTCGCTTCAGGGTCTTGCACGACGACCAGAGAATCCAATCCGGTGCAGCCATTTTCTTCAAAGGTTACATTCAAATAATAAGTCCCAGGCAGCAGGACCTGGGGTTCTTCGGTGCTCCAAGGTGCGAAGGAATTAAGGGCCCCTTCGGTCCAGGACCATTCCAAAATGGGCGTGTAACCCTGTGGGGATACCTCTACGCCACTGACTGTTGAGGTCGGCACGGAACAGGTCAGCGTATCCGCAAATCCGGCATGGACTTCTGGAGGGGTGAAATCGGAACCAATTTCCAGTGAAACAGAAGTCTCACAGCCGCTTTCTGGATGCGTGGTGACAATTTGCCATACTCCGCTGGTTTCCGTCCAGAGTTCAAATGGCTCATCAATCCAATTGAACGAGGCATTCGATGGAACAATCCATTCAAGGAGGGATTCAGGCGCGGTTTCAAGGGTGAGTAGGACAGAATCGTAGAGGCAGTTGAGCTGATTTGAAGATGCAGTGACTGTGCTTTCGTACGTCCTAAAATCTCCGATGATTTCAACCTCGAGGGTATCCGTACAAACCTCATCATCCGAGGTAACCACAAGCCAGTAATTGCCGGGAGCATCAACCGTGGCATTAGGGCCGAGGTTGGATGGGATATTGCCTCCATTCGCGCTGATCCATTGGTAATCTATTCCATCTGAGAAATTGCTGCCCCCGTAAAGTCCAATGGATGGGATGAGGCAATTGAGGGTAAGACCGGGGCTGGCTTCGGCAGAAGCTACCAATTCAGCGACTTCAACCACAATGCTGTCTTGAATGTCATTTTCGCAAAACCCATCATAGGTAACGAAATAGGTGATGGATGTATCTGGTGTGCACCAAACATTCGCGCCGACAGAATCAGATAAAAAGGTGCTAGGCTCCCATGCGTAGTCCGTTCCAGGCGCTCCCACGACGTTCAGTTCCACGGAGCCTCCCGGGCATACCATGGTCTCTGGGCCAGTGGCCAAAATGGTAGGGGACAGGCAGACACTTTGATTGTTGTACGATCCTCCGGTGCTTCCTGTGAACCCCCAATACACGAGCTCTTGTCCAGAAAAAACATCCCCAACGAGGTCAATTTCATTGAACAGTCTCAATTCGCAATCAAAGTATACCGCAACAATCTGCGCATTGGGGTCCCAAGTGATGCGCACAGGATGGTCCTCTCCGTCTTCGATATTTGCTCCATCTATGTTGGCTGTTACTGGTCCGCCGAGACCGCTCGGTGGAGAATGGTCTACACTTCCGTCTGAAATGAATCCGATATGATCTTGGACGAGGTCCCCATACTGCCCATTTTGCCAGGTGTCGAATTCAATGCCAAAGCTGGGGTCGAATCCATTGAAGCCTAATCCTCCTCCAGTTTGTCCCAAGGCGGATGTTCCAACATCTTGTAAGACAAACACCATTCCGTCTGCACCACCGACGTCAAGGTCACCAAAATTCATGGTCAAATTGAGGTCGAATGGCTGACTTAAGTCGATGAAGTCGGCAGACCAGACGGCTCCATTTTGATTGCCTTGCGTGGTTGTGAGTTGATAACAGTCCGTTCCAGCTTCTTGGGCTGTACCATTTAAAAAGTACGACTGCGCAATCAAGGGTGCGTTGAATGCGCTAGTCAAAGCCAGCAATAACGCAGCACATCGCTGTGGATTGAGGTGCAATCTGGACATGGTTTCAATTAAAAATTAACGCCCACTTTCAAGTTGACTCGTCTATTGGTAAGGTAATTGGGGATTGCATAAAGCCGTCCATTAACATCTTCTATCCACGTATGGTTAATGGTGTTTCGAATTCCGAGAATATTGAATATTTCGACGGAAACAAATCCCGTTGGTCCTCCGA
>JGI20156J14371_10002634_pt1 | contig 13891 bp, 14 predicted proteins | sample COG_06_FD_14371 | JGI IMG/M metagenome (IMG submission 14371)
ATCAGCACAATTGAAATCACCCAGGTCGTTAGAATCGAGTTTGTGATTGGTAGGCCAAAAAGCTCCGTCAAGTGATACGGAGACGGGCTCACACCATTCCCAGCATGCAGCGCGGATGCCGTTCCAGAGAGGAGAAGGACTGTTGGTAGTAACTTGTTCACGAAGAACTGAAAAAAGTTGTTTGTTGCGGCGAGGAACCGCTGGAAAGGCGAACTTCATGTAGCCGCAACCATGTTGCGTCAACACCTAATGAGTTTTTTAATCTTAGCATTAGTTGGACTTATGGCTTCTATCAATTCCACGTGTTGTATCTAAACTTGCGCCGCAGTGCACATCGCCTAATTGTTATTCAGATTGCAGCATAGCCATGAGTAGCCCGACCAATTTAACCGACAGCATTGCACGCCTCCGCGACCGCAAGGGCGGCTCTAATATTGTCAGCGGAAAGCGCCCAGCAGCAAAACCACCTGCGCCGCGCAACAAACCAAGCAGCGAACGCCGATTCGCGACGGATTCGTTCATGTTGTTTGCCTACATATTGCTAGGTATCGCGACCGCCTGCCAGTTGATTCTCATCGTCTGGCTGGATATTATTTAAGCCCGCGCGGCTAGACCCGACGCGCCACCACCGAGTGGTAGCCATCCATCAATTCCTGGAAATAGGTCTCCATCTCGTGCGGCCACTCCGCCGCCGTGTCGATCTCCCACTCAGGGTGCGCCTGTAAATGCTCCACCGTCCACTCGTAGTACGGCAAATCGTCTGATCGGAAGCAGAACCGTCCGCCCGATTCCGTACGCCGCGCCACTTCATCCAGAAATGCCACCTGCACCATACGGCGACGATGGTGCTTCGCTTTAGGCCAAGGATCAGGGAACAGGAGCACCGTCATATCAAAGCGTATCCGCTCCGGCAGCACTTCTAGAAATTCACCCAATTCCGCTTTAAAAAAATGCAGATTCTGCAGCTGGCGCTTATCCCGTTTATCGAGACCCTTGCGAATCCGCCAAGAGATGAGATCAATCCCCACGCAGGTTTGCTCGAGGTTTTCCTCTGCATAACTCGTGAGCCAGTGGCCATGGCCACAGCCAGCCTCAAACAAGATGCGGTCGACTCCCTCCAGCGCAGCGCCACACTCCGTTCTCAACGCGGCCTTACGCTCTGTTTGTTTTTCCAATTCACGAGCATGCGCTGCTGAAATTTCCATAATGCCCGTTTATGCACCGCCACACTCGACAAGGTCAAGGCAGTTGAGACCCACAAATCCCCCGTCTCACGACGGAGGCCACCAAACAATGTGACCTCGATCTGTTAGTCGGGGAGCACCATGTGGCATCGATCGTCAGATCGGGGAACAGCTGAGTCCGCGACCCGGCACAGGCACTGCGCCCATCACTCTTACACCCTGACCTAACCACTAGCATCGCGGGATCAACCAGCTGGCGACGACGATTCCTCCGCTTGCGACTGCTTATAGGGCAGGCTAAAATAAAATTTAGCCCCCTGCCCCGCTTCGCTCTCGACCGAGACGCTGCCACCATGCTGTTGCACAATATGCTTGATTGATACTCAACCCAAGCCCCGTGCCGCCACTTTCACGCGAACGCCCTTTATCCACCCGGTAAAAGCGCTCGAAAATATGCGGGATGTCCTTCTGTGGAATGCCAGGCCCGTCATCGGTAACCGTGCACAGCACTTTGTTTTTCAATTCATCATATCGAGCAGACACAGTTAGCAAGGTAAAATCAGGCGCATAGCGGAACGCATTTTCGATTAGATTATCAAACACTTGCTGAATCCTAAAGCGATCAAAGGCAAACTCCCCTACCCGCTCATCAAAATCCAGCTTGATTGACTGTTCTTGGGCATTCAGCCGCGATTTATACGGCTCTAACATCTCTTCTAGCAATTGCTGCAGGGACTGCATCGAAGTCTGTATCCGCTCCGGGTTGGACTCCAAGCGCGATAGCACCAATAGGTCCTCCACTAGTAAGTGCAGGCGCTGTGCATTGTTCACAATCTTATCCAAAAAGCGCGCACGCGTCTCTTCGGGTAAGGTGGCATGATCCTCGACCAGCGTTTCCGCAAATCCCTTAATAATCGTTAAAGGGGTGCGCAACTCATGAGACACATTGGCCACAAAATCGCGTCGCACCTCCTCAAGGCCCTTCAACCGGGTGATGTCATGCAGTACCAATAGCGTCGACTCTGTACCCTGCCCAGACACGCCACACACCGCCACGCATGAAACCTCAAACCAGAGGACCTCGCCTAGGCGCTCAACACTCACCTCCTGCCGCTTCGGGTTGTGGTCCTCGCGATACGCTTTTAAAAACTCTAGCAGACTGGTCGAACGCAACGCAGTCTCCACCCGTGCGCCCTTCAATGCTCGCGTTCGCTGAAATAGGCGCTGGGCCGAATCATTCACAAATTCAATTACATGTTGATCGTTAAAGATAATCACCGCCTCTTGAATCGACCCCAACAACGCCTCCAACTGATTCGAAAGCCCTGACTCCACGTCGGCATAACCACGATAGCGAACAATCAAACCATTTGTCTCCTTGATCAGCCCATCAAACCCCAAACGCTTCAACATCGAAGTTGGCTCATTCACCAACATACAACGATTCCGGCGGACCGCATCCTGTAACTCGCGCGCGATACGCCGGGTCTTCAACGCCGTCGTCAAAAGCACGATCAAAGCCGCACAAAGCAGCGAACTCAGAAAAATAACCATTAGATATCGACGGCACGGTAGCCGACCCCGCGAACGGTCTCGATCAAATGTGCATACGCCCCCAACTTTTCTCGAACACGGCGTACGTGCGTGTCCACCGTGCGCGTCTCTATATCAGTGTCATAGTTCCAAACAGCCACGAGCAAATGCTCCCGCGACTGCACGCGTCCCTTGCGCTCCATCAGTAGTTGTAACAAGCGAAACTCGGTCGCAGTCAGGGTCACCTCTACACCATCGATGCTCAACTGATGTAACTCTGCATCTATCAGCACCCCGCTGATTTCGATACGCGTGGACTTAGTCGTCTGTGTCACTGTCGCGCTACGTGCTAGAAGCTTTCCCACACGAATTGATAACTCTTTCATATTAAATGGCTTAGGCAAATAATCGTCCGCGCCCAGCTCCAAGCCTTGAATCCGATCTTCGGTTTCTCCACGCGCTGTCAGAAAAATGATAGGGACATGCTTCAGTAAAGGATCGGCACGCGCCATGCGGCACAGTTGCAAACCACTCAGCACAGGCATCATGATATCAAGAATCATAATCTCAGGCTCAAAGTCACGCGCAGTACTGGCAAATAACAAAGGATCATTCAATGCCTGACAGCGATAGCCTTCCTGCTCGAGTTTATACTTCAATAACTCTGTGACATCAGACTCATCATCGACGACTAGGATACGCTGGGCTTTAAGAGTATGCATACTGTGGAATTGAGAATAATTTATAACAAGCGTTCACCATCGAAAAGCAACGACCGTTCTTTAGGCACTTACACATTTCGCTAAAACAAAAAATAAGTCGCTCTACCTCAACGCTTAAACACTTAAAGAGAAGACACTCAAGAGATTTTACCCAGCGTCACACGATTGTCACGATCACTCCCCCTAGGTTCGCCCTCGCGAACCAAATTAGCAGCTCTCCACTAAGCTTTTTTCTTGTTCGCGCGACGCGCTTCCAGATGCACCATCAGGATGCTAATATCCGCAGGATTTACGCCACTAATACGATTGGCCTGGCCCAGCGTGCGCGGCATAATTTCGATCAACTTTTGCGCGCTCTCAGCCCTCAATCCTTTGACTAGAGAGTAATCAAACCTATCCGGGATGCGGATGTGGTCGATGTGCTTCATCTTCTCAATCTGCTTTCTCTCACGCTCAAGATAACCCTTGAACACGACGCGGTAGTGCACCTCTGCGCGCACCTCTTTAGATTCAGCTTTCAACGCTTGCGGAAAGTCGTCCTGCAAATGAGAACGACGCAAGTGAAGCGCATAGCTCTCCCCTGCCCTGAGTTCGTCTTCCAGCCGCTGCGTCCACTTAGCGACCTTAGCGGCCTTCGACATAATCCGCTTTAGTCGCTGAATACCAACGAGTTGCAGTTTTTCAGAATGCTCCATTAAGCGTATTTCTGCACTCGGATGGTTAAACAAAAGTCGATGCTCGGCACGGCTGGAAAACATCCGATACGGCTCTTTGGTTCCCTTCGTGACTAGGTCATCAATCAATACCCCCAAATACGCCTCGTGGCGCTTGAGCACTAATGGCTCACTGCCGCGCAACTTCTGCACTGCATTCACGCCGGCAATAAGGCCCTGCCCTGCCGCCTCCTCATAGCCAGACGTCCCGTTGATCTGGCCAGCAAAGAATAGATTCTCCACCTTCTTTGATTCAAGCGAAGGAAACAATTGTGTCGGCGGCGCAAAGTCATACTCCACCGCATACGCCGGGCGTAGCATGTGAACCTTCTCCAAGCCATCGATACTCCGCAGCATGTCCAACTGGACACTAAAAGGTAAACTGGTTGAGAGCCCATTGATGTACCATTCGTTGGTATTGCGCCCTTCTGGCTCAAGAAATAGCATATGCCGCTCCTTGTCGGCAAAGCGGACGAACTTATCTTCAATACTTGGGCAGTAGCGCGGGCCAGTGCCCTCGATCTGACCTGAGTACATCGGCGACAAGTGCAGATTATCGGTCACCACTTGCCGNGTCTCCGCCCCGGTGTAAGTCATCCAGCANGACACTTGATCTTTACCCGGCAACCACCCGAGCTTGCGCTGCCCTGGATGTTCCACGTGGAACAGTTCATGCTCTGACTCACGGGCGCCCTGCTCGGATTGTTCCACGTGGAACACATTATCAACCCCGCGGGTATCATAAAAAGCAAACAAGGTCGGATCAGGATCACCCCGCTGCTCTTCGAGTTGGCTGAAATCGATACTACTTCCCAAAATACGCGCCGGCGTGCCAGTCTTGAGCCGCTCAAGCTCGATACCTGCCTCTTGAAAAGAACCCGAAAGCCCTTCCGCAGAGACATCGCCCATCCGGCCACCCTTATTGGTGTTCTTGCCCACGTGCATCAGGCCACGCAGAAAGGTCCCCGTAGTGACCACCACCGTCCTCGCATAGAAATCTACGTCGAGGTTGGTGCGCACGCCCACCACACGCCCGCCTTTATAGATAAGCCCCTGAACCATCGCCTGAAACAAGTCGAGATTGGCCTGAAGCTCGAGTACGTGCTTCATCCGGTACTGATACGCCTTCTTATCACACTGCGCACGTGGCGCCTGCACCGCCGGGCCCTTTGATGCATTTAACAAACGAAACTGAATCGCCGTCGTATCGGTATTAATCGCCATCTCCCCGCCAAGTGCATCAATCTCACGCACCATATGTCCCTTAGCCTGGCCACCAATCGCTGGATTACAGCTCATTTGAGCGACAGTATCTAAATTGCCAGTCAGCATCAAAACATCGGCACCCAGCCGCGCAGCGGCAAGGGCAGCTTCACAGCCAGCATGACCGGCTCCACAGACAATCACATCGTAGGGCTGGTTCGGCCCAAATTTTAATCCGCCACTCATTTTCCGATACAAAACTGTTTAAATAGACTGTCGAGCATACGCTCATTATCCACTTTACCAACTACCTTACCGATAGACTCCACAGCAGCACGCAAATCTGAAGCAATCAACTCAGACAAATCATCCTGCTTCATTTTCTGCGACGCCAACTCTAATGAGTCATAAGCCTCACACAGCGCACTAGCATGGCGGGCATTGACGACGACACCATCGGTCGCATTCGGTTGCTGCACTGCAGACTCAATCGAATCTATCCAAAGCTCGCGAAACGCCTGTAGGCCATCGTGCTCTTGCAGCGATATACGTGCGTGTTGAAATTCAGGCAGAAAATCGTGATGCTCGCATGCATTTGGTAGATCGATTTTGTTTTCAACCACAATTGTATTCTTAGGCGTCATTTGAGCCAGCAGCGACTCGGGCAGGGCAGGGGAGGGCAACGAGGCATCCAGCATCAGCAAAAAGAAATCTGCAGTTTCAGCCTGCTCAATCGTATGGTTGATGCCAATTTGCTCAATCACATCACCGGCTTCATGCAGACCCGCCGTATCCAGAATCTCAATACGCCAAGGGCCCACCATTAAAAACGCTGAGATGTAGTCACGAGTCGTGCCTGGCATATCACTAACAATCGACCGATCTGAACCAGTCAGCGTATTAATCAAACTGCTCTTACCCACATTCGGCTCACCAATAATTAGCGCCTTAACACCCTCGTGTAGAAGCGCTGTATAACGTTGAGTATCAATNAGTTCCGAAANCTCNATGATTAACTTTCGCAGCTCTGCAGCAGGTCCTTGCTGATCCTCACTGGGCAAATCTTCTTCAGGAAAATCAATATATGCTTCGAGATGCGCCATGACACTCAGGAGCCGATCCGTCAACTCACTCATCTTACGCCCAACTGAACCGTGCAACTGTCGCTGCGCTACTTCGATACTGCGATCCGAACGCGCTCGAATCAGATCTGACACCGCCTCGGCCTGACTTAGATCCATCTTACCATTTAGAAAGGCAGTGCGCGTAAACTCGCCTGGCTCTGCCGGCCGGCAACCACGAGCAAAGAGATCCGCGATGATTTTCTGCACGATCAAGGGATTGCCATGAGGAGCGATTTCAAGCATCGCTTCGCCCGTAAAAGACTTACCCAGCTCGAAGTACGTGACAACACAGTCATCAATACTCGCACCAATTACATCCTGGTAAGTGCCAAAATGAGCATAGCGCGGCGCGAGAGCTTGCTCGCGACCTAAAATTTCAGCCGAGAGGCCCGAACAAGCAGGACCACTCAAGCGAATCACCGCGATGGCTGATTCGCCAGCCGGAGTCGAAAGAGCAACTATTGTATCAGTGGCGGGCATAATGCCGCAAAGTTCGTCACATATGCCGTGGCGTCAAGTACACATCTGCAGCGTTCTATTTAGCGATAAATGAGTTCCCATCTAGAGTAGGGCACGTAGAGTGAAAAATAGACCCATCCTTGATGGTTTAAAACCATAAAAATACACCCTTCGTAGTAGGTGAGAGCTCAAACTCTTCTGCAACCTACAACACGGGCAGGGAGGGGGGCACTGTAACTCGATATCTTTAGCTAGATTACACTCAGCATTCTCGCAGCATTAAGCTTACGTGAGACCTGACTATAACTCACACCTTTAGTTCTACTCGGGTTGAGCTACTTCACCAGTCAGTGACTCTCCGCCGCGGACCTGAACTTTGGACATGATCAATTCTGCCAACTCTGCAGCTAGTTCTGGGTTATCTTTAATGTGTTGCTTCGCAGCCTCACGACCTTGGCCGATCATTTCGCCTTTATATGAAATCCATGAGCCCTTCTTCTCGAGCATCTTATGCTCGACGCCTAAATCAACCAAAGAACCCGAGTGCGAGATGCCTTCGTTGTACATGATATCGAATTCGGTCTCCGTGAATGGGGGAGCAACCTTATTTTTGACCATCTTAATACGCGTCCGGTTGCCGACCACCTTGCCCGACGACTCTTTAATCTGGCCGATTCGACGAATGTCCATACGAACCGAAGAGAAGAACTTCAGCGCACGGCCACCAGGCTGAGTTTCAGGGCTCCCAAACATAACACCAATTTTTTCGCGTATCTGATTGGTGAAGAGAACCACACATTGTGATTTGCTAATACACGCGGTGAGACGGCGCATCGCCTGACTCATCATACGTGCTTGAAGGCCGACGGTCGTGTCACCCATCTGACCATCCAGTTCGTGTTTAGAAACGAGGGCGGCGACCGAATCGACCACGATAATATCGACCGCACCAGAACGAATCAGTGTTTCAGTGATATTTAGTGCATCTTCGCCACTTTCAGGCTGCGACACCATTAAATTTTCAAGATCAACACCCACCACCTTCGCATAGCGTGGATCAAGCGCGTGTTCCACATCAATAAATACGGCGTTGCCGCCTTGCTTCTGAGCTTGAGCAATAATGCTCAAGCAAAATGTCGTCTTTCCAGAACTCTCGGGCCCGTAGATTTCGCAGACACGCCCACGGGGGAGACCGCCAATCCCTGTGGCCAGGTCAATGGCGATCGAACCAGTGGAGATGACATCAATCTCCATTTTTGTCGCTTCGCCCAGTCGCATAATAGCGCCATTTCCGAACTGCTTATTAATCCCCGAGAATGCTAGATCCAAGTTTTTGCGATCCGCTTCGGGATTGCGTGCTATTTTTTTAATTTGTGCTTTTGCGGCCATATCAGTAGTGAGTTTGTTGTTAGTGTTGATTTATAAATTAGATTGAGTACGACTTTGACGATGGCAAGTTTAAATGATAATTTGTTCACTATATTAGTGGCCCACTCAAATCAGCAAGAATTCGGCTGCTACCTACAGACACAAAGGAGCACATCGAAGATCTGTATCACTAGCGAGGGCTTGGAAGCCTTGCTTTTCAAGGGTAGCGCACGCCCTAATACCCGCGAGGATAATGTTTTTCGGACGCCGTTCATGAAATGGTTGCATGCTGTTCAAAACATGTCGTTTAAAGAAAAATGGTCACAACTAGCGTCACAAGGCACTAATTTCCAACAAGCCGTCCGGCGCACGCTGCTCGAAATTCCACTAGCGCAGCGAGTGAACTACAAAGCAATCGCCACTCGTATTGGGCAACCTACAGCCAGTCGCGCAGTCGGCTCAGCAATTGCAGCAAATCCCATTGCATTACTTATTCCATGTCATCGTGTAGTGCCTGCAGTGGGTGGCACTGGAAACTATCGCTGGGGCTTTGAGCGTAAACTTGCACTCGTGGAGGCTTAGCAGTTAGAAAGGGCCGACCTGTATCAACTATTTCAGTAAAACTATGCCGACTAACAAACCAAAAACTCCAGTGCCCGATGGGGTGCGCTATGCTCGTTGGGCAGGGCATGCCCTGGGATGTATTTTAATCTGCGCAGCAATTGTCTCTGTAATCCGAGGTCTAGAGGGGACTTTCAATAGCATTAAAGCCAGCTACTTCATCCTGTATGGTTTCGTGCTAAATATCCCATTTATACGGATCTCAGATGCTCGGTGGAAATTGATCTACGGGATGTTGGTTTTTTGTTCGGTCGCCTTCGTCTTCGTGATGGTAGTATCGGTCATGTTTAACTACATGGATGCGGCAGATCGCGGCGAACGCCTTGGGGTGCCGGGGCTTGAGGGTACTTTAATCTTTCTAGCGCTCATGCAAGTACCAGCCGTCCTGTTTCAACGTAGGCCTGACTTAATTGACTAAATGGGCGCACGGTACAAACACGTCATCTGGGACTGGAACGGCACACTACTCAACGACACCGAGCTATGTGTCGATGTGCTCAATGCATTACTTGCCAGGCGGGGCAGGGCGCCACTCTCAGAGCAAGACTATCGCAATCATTTCGGGTTTCCCGTCGTTAACTTTTACGACTACCTCGGCTTCGACATCGATACAGATAGCTTTGATCGAGTCAGCCGTGAATTCATTGACGACTATCAAGCGCGCTGTTTTGACGAATGTAAATTACATCCCGGAGCAGATCAAGTTCTCACAGATCTTGCGCAACTGGGCATGAGCCACTCGGTGCTTTCGGCCGCAAAACAAGAAGCACTCAACGAAGGCATACGCCATTTCGGCATCCGAGCACACTTTATGGGCCTGATAGGCACAGATAATATCTATGCCCAAGGAAAAGTCGCACAAGGCCACCATTGGATCGAACAACTCCACTGGCAGCCAGATGAGATCGTCTTGATTGGAGATACCTTACACGACTTTGAGGTAGCCGAAGCCATTGGTACGCATTGTATCCTGATGGCACATGGCCACCACAGCTCCGAACGACTAGACCAGACCAGCGCGCCAGTGGTGCATTCGTTGCGGGAACTAGTGCAACTGCTACGATCGCCGTGATACCTTCGTCGTTAGGGCATTGACCACCACCTAGGCTCCACCTACTGTAAATAACACAATGTAGGCAGGCATTGAAAAATACAATTGCCAGAAATCAGTTTAAGAAGTGAGTTAGCCGACATATTGAAATTAGGCAAACTACCTGCGCCTAAGCAATCGACACACTCCAACGCGTTTCTGATGAACCCCACTCAGGGTGTTCTCCGCGAACAGAGCCACTTTCACCATTTTATGGACATTGCTATTGTCACTGGGGCTGAAACTCCACTCGGACTTCGCTTGATCGAAGACCTTATTCGCCAAGGGTGCCGCGTGCACGGGATCGGCAACAATTTTTCACACGTCACTTTTGCACATAAGCATTTTGTTGCACATGCAATTGACTTGAGCGATCTCGAAGTAGTTGCCCACACTGCCGCAGCCATTATCGAGCAGGAACAGGCTATTCATATCCTGATCCATGCAATCGATGTGACGCCAGGCGCTATCTTTGAGCAACTACCCGTCGGCAACCTCGAAGCCATCCTTAAGGTCGGACTGCTTGGGCCCGTAATGCTCACACGCATGGCTTTGCCTAACCTCCTACGCTTTCGCGGCCAACTGATTAACATTATTCCAGCTAATAAGAGCGGCCACATCGCTAGCGCAGTCAACGCCCTCATCGAAGGCGGCTTGCGTGAGATGAACACTGCATTGTTTGATCAGGCACGCGATGCTGGTCTGCGCGTAACAAATCTCATCCTTCGGCAAAATACAGTGACGGATGATGCGACCTTCACTGATAAGCACTTGCAAACCCGCATCGATGCCGAGCATGTCGCCCGCACTGTCGAGCAATTGCTCAATCCGAACGAACCAAACGTCCCCAACGAAATCACTCTACATCCGCGCCTCAGTGGCGCCGCTGAGGAAATTTTGCCTGAAACCGCCTTACCCATCGATCCGTACAATTCCGTGGTGCTACCTCCGCAAAAGTACTGCCCACCAGAACAAGAGGCCATTCTCACTAGAGAACCGGACCAAATCGAGCGCACCATTCCTTACACAGATGAGGAAATAGAGGAGAAAATCGCCTCAGCTATCGAGGACTATGAATCTCAGACTGAGCGCCACAAAGAGCCTAAGGGGAATAAGAAAAATACGCGTAAAGATGGTGACCGTGAACTGAAACAGTCTCGCTCTGGGTCAAGAGAACAGTCTGACCAGCCAAAAAAAGACACTTTAATAGGCGGGGAGCAATCGGACCAACCGAAATCACGTCGTGGTCGTCGCCGTGGCGGACGCAACCACAATAAGAGTCGCGAACAACAACAAGAAGACGACACTCCAAATAGCAACCATGAGCGCAACAAGTCAGCCTTTAAGGAAACCAAATCTCTAACTGGTGACAAAAATAAGTCCTCCAGATCTAAAAAGGACAAAAATTTAGAGAAAACGCCACGGCCTGGACGTAATCGTAGCCGCAAGCCTGTTGTTAGGCCTGATGAAAAATACGCCGGCTTACAAGCCATCTAGTACTCCGGCAACTGAACCCTCCAAAGCTAAGCCTAAACAGCCCAAACAAGATTCATTCCAACCCCGAGAAGTCGTGCTTAAAGCGCCAAACTCTAAAAAGAAGGCTGCCAAGCCGAAAAAAACACCAGCGAGCAAAGCACAAAAGCAACTCGTATTGGTATCTGACACGCCCGCAGTGAAGAAAAAAGCAGCAAAGAAAGCGGCTAAAAAGACCACTAAGAAAGTCGCAGTCAAAAAAGTAGCAGCCAAGAAAGCGGCTAAAAAAGCAGTGGTAAAAAAGACAGCCACAAAGAAAAGCACCCCAAAGACTCCTGCAAAAAAAGTGACCAAGAGGGCCGTCAAGAAAGCAGCGAAAAAAGCCGAATAGAGTAGGGGACTTGCTGGTTACCACTGAAACCCAATTGCGTTGAGAAACGCACTGGCAATAATATTATGCCCGACGGCATTGGGATGCACGCGATCTTCACAAAGTTGCGAAGTATGGTTGTGCTTCAACCAAACATTAAATGCAGCCTGCAGATCGACAAATCGCAACTCATTGCGCTCAGCAATTGCACGAGCGGCGGCTCCATAGTGATCCATCAACTCGCGCATCGGCTCTTTTGCATTCGTCTCCAAGAAGAATGGTGACATTATCACCATGCCTTGCACCTGAGGTAATGTGCGCTCGACCAACCCCTGCAACTTCTCGCTGTAGGCTGGCAACGACACTTGCTCATCAAGTGGAGTATCAAACTGACGCCAAACATCATTGATCCCAATCATAACCGACACCCAATCTGGTTGATGCGCTAATACATCCACATCCCAACGCACTTCTAAATCCGTCACACGGTTGCCCGAGATGCCCGTATTCAAATAACGAACCTTTACCTCGGGATGATGCGCGTCTAACAGAGCCTGCACTTGAGCCACGTAACCAGCGCCAAGGTCCGCGCCGCCTGATTCGCGATCTCGGCAACAATCAGTAATTGAGTCACCAACAAAAAGTAGGGTGGTTGGTTTAGTAAACAGCATATAATTTTAAAAGTTGTATTTTGCCAGCAACACAAGGGCTTAAATAGGCCAGTCCCCGTTCTTAATACGTGTTGCTGAGAAGCGCTCGAAGGTCGCTTCTGTCATTTCATAAGCCCACACATCGCCGAGACATACCCCGGACTCGTTGAAGCATTCGACGCGCACGCGCACATACTCATTATGCTCATTGGGTCGATTGGGTTTAAATCCTTCCAGCACATCGAGTTGAAAAAAGTCTGCTGGGCGCAGGAATGTCAGCACATAGCCCTGCACCCATGCATCGCCACGTAAAAAAACTCCTGGATAACCAACATGTAAATCGTAGAGCTCACCGCGAATCTTAGCTGGAATCGCCAAGTCAACCTTACCCTCACAGAACTGGGACCAATAAGACCCACCCGGCTTAAGAGTGCCATATACAAAGACTTTTTGCGTGCTATTCTCCATAACTTTTACGGGGGCCGTTCGAGCCCCCGATCACAGGCAAGGATGCCAGTGCGAATCAATGTGACCGATCGATCTCAAACTACTTTTCCGGCTTTGACCAGAATGAGTTGCTGAGGCGATAATTTAGACACGCGCTAATTTCATTCACCTCCCCCCTTTGGTGGGTCAAATTGTTAGCACTTTTTAAACCACTCTTTACCGCATCTAACGAATCTGTTACCATTGTCTGCATATTCTAGGTTTACAATCCGCGCTAGCTCAACATTCTCCGCACTCCTCATGAACCGGGTCTATATCAAAACCTACGGGTGCCAAATGAATGAACGAGATTCCGAAGCAGTCGCTGCGATGCTACGGGGGAAAGGCTATGCCTTAGTCGACAACGAAAAGGAGGCCGACGTCGTTCTACTCAATACTTGTAGCGTGCGCGATCAAGCCGAGCAAAAAGCGATTGGTAAAGCTGGCCACCTCGCAAAGCGGAAGCGTAAAGATCCCAACTTCATCATCGGCGTGATGGGCTGTATGGCTCAAAATCGTGGTGGCGCTCTACTTGATAGCTTGCCTGATCTAGATCTCATTGTTGGTACCCAGAAATTCCACCGCGTGCCCGATCATTTGACTAATATAATCGCTACAATGCAAGGGCAGGGCCCACGCCCCGCCTCTATTATTGACCTTGAAGATGAGGTAGACTCACAAAACACGATTAAATCGCACACGAGTGAAACTCGCCAAGTCACCGCCTTTGTCAGCATCATGCAGGGCTGTAACATGAAGTGCTCATATTGCATCGTGCCCAAAACGCGCGGTGTCGAACGCGGTCGACCAATGGACGAAATCATTGATGAGATCGAGAAGCTGGCTGCCAACGGCACGCGTGAAGTAACACTTCTCGGCCAAATCGTGAACCAAT
>JGI20156J14371_10002647_pt1 | contig 13854 bp, 11 predicted proteins | sample COG_06_FD_14371 | JGI IMG/M metagenome (IMG submission 14371)
ACATCTATTTATGAGATTACTGGAGTTGGTCATGGTATCTTGGCGAATGGAGCTACATACCTTACGCCATTAACGGATACGAAGGGGAATGCGNGGAGCTCCGCTACGCCTATTGGAGTGGAGGCAACATCTACGGGGTATAATCTTATTACTGAGACAGTTGGTAAGAAGGNTTCGACCTTTAGTGAGTATACGGTGACTTCTGATGGCGAGGTCTCTAAGAAGGGCACTAAGCTTACTTCACTGCAACTTATTGCAGAAGAGGTTGGTTATACTGCTGATCTTAATCAAGATGGCGAGATAGGATTATTACCTGCTGGAGAGAGGTCTGACTATGGATCGGGATCCACCCAAGTTTATGAGATATCTGGTGTTGGCCACGGTATACTTGCCGATGGTGCTACTTATCTTACCCCACTTACAGACAGTAGAGGCAAGGCGTGGAGTGGTAATCCGATTGGTGTAAATACGACGGCTACGGGTTATGAGCTGATTTTAGAGACGGTTGGTAAGAAAGGCACGAGCTACAGTGAGATCGCTGTTTCGAGTGATGGCGTTGTTGCTAAGAAGGGCAGTACGCTAACATCTCTGCAATTAATAGGCGAAGAAGTAACCTATGGTGCTGATTTAAATCAAGATGGTGAGATTGGACTATTACCTGCTGGAGCAAGAGCGGACTATGGGTCTGGTGCAACATCTATTTATGAGATTACGGGTGTTGGCCATGGTATACTAGCGGATGGAGCGATGTATCTTACTCCTTTAACGGATACGAAGGGGAATGCGTGGAGTTCTGCCACACCTATTGGAGTTGAAGAAACAGCTACGGGATATAATCTCATTACTGAGACTATCGGTAAGAAGGGCTCAACCTTTAGTGAGTATAGTGTCTCGAGTGATGGAGAAGTATCCAAGAAGGGAGCAAAGCTCACGTCACTTCAATTGGTTGGCGAGGAAGTGATTTACAATGCTGATCTTAATCAAGATGGCATTATAGGATTACTTCCTGCTGGTGACAGAGCGGACTACGGGTCAGGATCAGCCTCTGTTTATGAGATCTCTGGTGTGGGTTATGGAATACTGGCAGATGGAGCGGACTATCTTACAGCTCTGACGGATTCTAAGGGCAATGCCTGGAGTACGGCGACCCCTATAGCGATAGCGACAACGGGTACAGGGTATACCCTTGTTGCCGAGAAGGTTGGCAAGAAGAGTTCGACTTATACCGAGTTTACTGTCTCCATTGATGGTGAGGTTTCAAAGAAGGGGACTAAACTTAAAGAGGATGATATTGCCGTTTTAGAAGCAACCTATAACGCCGATCTTAATCAAGATGGAAATGTTGGGGGCGGAAGTGAGCAAAGCGAAGTATCTGTCAATTCCCAGCCACCTTCTGCAAAACTGGAATCTTCGCTTTATTCATTTCAAGAAGATGATTTTTCTGAGGGCTGGTGGTATGAAGGTCAGTATAACTCTCCTCAATTGATAAGCTACTTTCCACAGGCAGTGGGTGTTGTAGATATTGGTTCTGATGGAGATTTGGATGTCATTGTACCACTAAATAAAGGCTATCGTACTGGCATAGACACCCGACATAATTTTACAGTTTTGGAAAACATTGACGGTACGCTAGAATTCTCATCGGAAATGACAAATAGTACTCCGTTTATCACGGGCGCTAGACGGGTCGACACTTTTCGTTTGGATCGAGTAGATAGCGACGTTTTTGTAACGGTTGCTCACGATACCGCAATAGAGGCCGAGACTCGAGATGACATACCTTGGCGCATGGGAGATTTATCTTTTACTAACTTAACGAACTTCCAAGATATTAGTTCAGACTTGATACCGGCGAATACACTACCCACATCATTTCAAACCGATAGGGATAGCTCAGTAAATTCTCATTCTTTAGCCATTGGCGACATAAATGGCGATGGGTTAGAGGATATCCTGGTAGGAGAAATGAATTCCGCATTTATTCTTTATCAGACAGAAGCAGGTCCATTTACCTATTACACAGACACATTTTTATCAAATTTGGGTTGGAACTACAGAGACCAAGCTTTGAATGATGCTAGCAGCGTGTTGTTGCTTGATAGTCATTTGGCGGATTTCAATGGAGACGGGTATGACGACCTGCTACTTGGTTGGGGTCACGGCACCTCATTCAGTCGCATATTCCTTAATGATACTAACGGAAATTTTGATCAGATAAATTCTATCGCTCTGCCTGTATCGGTATATGGCGTTGACAATACCTTACACATGAAGACTTTTTCATCAGATCTAGATGCGGACGGAGATTTAGACATTCTCGTATTACAAAGTAGATACGAACCTTTTTACAGCGGAACATACATTCAATATCTAGAACAAACTGAGCAAAACGTATTTATGGACGTTACCAGTGAAAAACTGGTGGATCCACAAGAATTTGAAGATACGTTCGGCGAGAGGTTACAGTGGACAAATTTTTGGGAAGTAACCGACATCGACGCTGACGGAGATGATGATCTCGTGGGTACGAGCGTCAAAAATCAGTCACCGATTATCTTTCTAAATGATAGTTTGGGAAATTTTGTCGAAGCTAATCTCACTAGTTCGGACATTAAGGGCCAGCCTGTAGCTTGGGGTGATTATGATGAAGATGGGCAGGTCGATTTTGTAACCTGGCATTCAACCTGGAATGACAGCACTGGAACCAGCTCTACCAATAGCTTTTACCTTTACGAATATGATGGATTTATTGCTTAGCAAGTCGCAAAAGAGCTAAGAAAAGAAGTGAAGGCAGTAATTGAGAACCTTAACCCTTGTCCTTTCTCATGTACCGACCCATACCAAGGGGTATCCTAACTTTTAAGAACGTCACTCAACCAAGTAACCCAACCCTCGCTTTGATAACAAAAAACCGATATAATAAAACCCTGTAAAAGGGGAATTTATGAAGTTTACAAAAGGTAACCTAGTTGGGTTTGCGACAAGATTCGGGGACCAATAGGAAGGCGTGCGTTGTGGTGCTAAAACTCGATCTGGTTCCGAGTGTCGACGTCCAGCATACAAGGTCAATGGAAAGTGCCATTTACATGGTGGGGCGTCCACTGGACCAAGAACCGAGGCTGGCCTTGCAAGTCTCACACAAGCTAGAACCAAACATGGGAAGTTCATCAAGGAGAAGCGAGCGGCGGCTAGGCGTTTTGCCGAGCAAGGGCGTCATATGCGCGGGGAACTGAAGGAACTAGAGGCTTGGTTCGTGGAAAATGGCCATTTGGATAAGAACTGGCGGGACCAGTTTAAGATTACCGACTGAGGCGGTTAACTGTCCCGGTTGTCCCAGTACGAAAGTGCAACTGGGACAGAAAATAATAGTTAAAAATCAATATCTTATAGCAAAGTGCCCCACTGTCCCAATAATATTATATAACCTCTTATAAATTGATAGATAGATAGGAGTTTTTTTTGAGGGTCTCTATAATATACTGGGGCAACTGGGACAGTGGGACACTAAAACGGAATATCATCGTTTTGGTGGTATTATAATTCTGCGGCAATTGGGACAGATCAAAGGTTAAAATGGTATTTCCGAGGCGTCATATCCGATAGAAACATTTGTTTGGATATCCAAATCAAATTTTTGTGTTTCTTCAATTGAAGTTTTTAGGGGTGATTTCATCATTTTCTTCCCGTTGGCTGCGCTACACGTTTATTTGTTAAACCCAGCAAAGTTAACGCCGCTTAGGTCTGCCATCTCCCGCTTCCAAGTTGTGATGTCAGAATGTTGGAAATCAGACAAAGACGAACGTCCACATGCCCGCGCTAGAACCTGCATCAACTCAACACTTGAGCCAAAATAACGCGCTAGTTTTTCTGCACCTATTTGCACATCCAACCGCTTGCGTAATTCAGGTTTTTGCGTCGCCACCCCAACGGGGCAATTATTGGAATTGCACATTCTGGCTGCGATACACCCTACTGCCTGCATTGCTGAATTTGATAATGCTATCGCATCTGCACCGAGGGCCATTGCTTTGGCAAAATCTTCCGCCATTCGCAATCCACCCGTAATCACAAGCGTAACATCACGGCCTGATTTTGCGTCCAAATGTCGACGTGCCCGCGCAAGTGCTGGAATTGTTGGTACTGATATATGATCTCGAAAAATCAAGGGTGCTGCGCCTGTGCCTCCGCCGCGACCGTCAAGGATGATATAATCTGCACTGGCTGCCAGAGCAAAATCAATGTCGTCCTCTATGTGGTTTGCTGACAATTTAAATCCGATTGGAATACCACCAGAACGTTCACGTACTTCATCGGCTACTTTTTTGAAATCAGCGGGCGTATGGAGGTCAATAAAGGTTGCAGGTGAAATAGCACTTTGGCCTGGCTCTAACCCACGCACCTCTGCGATTTTATCTTGAACTTTTTCGACTGGAAGGTGCCCACCGGTTCCAGTTTTTGCGCCTTGGCCGCCTTTGAAGTGAAACGCTTGCACGCGCTCTACCAATTCAGGCTTCCAACCAAATTTAGCAGAGGCAAGTTCATAGAAATATTGTGCATTTTCGGCCTGTTCTTCGGGCAAACTCCCACCTTCGCCTGAGCAAATTCCGGTGCCTGCCAACTGTGCCCCGCGAGCAAGAGCTATTTTTGCCTCTTCTGACAAAGCACCATAGCTCATGTCAGAAACAAACAAAGGTATATCAAGCTTCAAAGGTTTTTCTGCACGTGGGCCAATAGTTACTGATGTTCTAACAGGCACGTTGTCCAATAGTGGTTTGCGTGCCATTTGAGCTGGTAGAATTTGAATGTCATCCCAATGTGGCAGATCCTTACGTGGGACACCCATTGACCCCATTTCGCCATGATGTCCAAGTTTAGATAAACCATCACGTGCCAGTTCATGAATGCGTGCAACTGTGGGTTCCTCAGGGGTTGCTATTGCTACCGGTATTTCAAATTTTGGTACCGGTGCGGGATCACCAGCATTTAGCTCACCCAAAGTAGCATGTGTTCCATCGCAAAATGGAGCATTTGCGGTCGATTTACACTGACACAACCCCGCAGCCCCAGTTTTTTCGGCTGTGAACCTCAGGGGCTTAACATCTGTGCCTGCATGTGAACCATCACAAAATGGTTGGCTTTGGGAGAGACCGCACTGACACCAAAAGTAATTTTTACCTGCCTCCAGCTCTACTTTGATCGGCTTTACATTTGCGATGATTGGAACTGTTTGCGCCATTGTCTATCCTAATTTTGTGCGGTCGTGCGGCAATGCAAAGTCGATTACTGGCCCGGTTGGGATCACGCGAGATGGGTTGATCGTTTCATGGCTGGCATAATAGTGATTTTTAATATGTTCCATATTCACAGTCTTTACCACACCAGGCTGTTGATATAGATAACGTACATATCCTGATAGGTTTGCATAGTCGGAGATACGCCGAATATTACATTTGAAATGCCCGCCTGTCTCTTTGGTGTCATACCACTGATCGACCCAAAGCCCGTCTTGTAATAATCCCATTATATTCGCCTTTTATTATTGCCAGGGTAGTCTTCGCTACCCTGGCGAGGTTTTGGAGTCGTAACTTAGGTTTTCGTCATTTACAGCTTACGAGAGTTAAACTTTTACTCGGTGTGATCTTGAGGTTTTCGAAATTGAACAGCTTTGCCCGATTTAAGTATGTTTACTCTCATAAAGCCAGCACAAGAATTTAAGCTATGACTACAATCTCTGGCTGGTCTCATTTGTTCGACCGATCCCTCTAGAAGACAATCACCAAAGCATCCTACGCAAAGTGCGGTCCTTGTCCAAAAGATGGTGTTTTAGCGCCCCACCTGCGTGGATGAAAACCACTACCGCTATTCCGTAGGAAGCATAAATATGGAATTCAATTGCCAAGTCACGGATTCTTTCTGAAGTCACAAGGACAGCAGGAATGTAAAAGGTATTAAATATTGAAACATTTTGACCAGTGAACGTCGTAAATATATAACCGGAGACTGGAATCGTTATCAAGCTTGCAAAGAGAAGTAAATGTGCGAACTTTGAGGCTAGTTTTTCTAACTTTGTGTGACTTTCTAATNGAGGCGGACGCTTCCGGAATTTGTTAAGCAGGAGGATCAGACCCATCAGGAAAACCATAACACCAAAAGACTTGTGCAGGGTTGGCGCAAGATAATACCAGCTGGAATAAAAGGAGAGTTCTACAATCCACCAACCCGAAACGATCAGGCCAATAATATGTCCCGCGATCAACCAGTGCAGCAGTTTTGTGCTGAAAGAATACGATTTTTTATTAATTTGGACTGTCATCGCAGATTTCCATTCAACTGATGTTTGAAACTGTCCCGATCATCTGCCGGGACAGCTTAAGGTTCTATTTGTCTTTTATTGCTTCTATCTGCAGCGTCACATCAACAAACTCAGCTGCTGGACCAAGATTGAAGTCCATCCCGAAGTCTTTGCGCGTCATCTTATAGAGTCCCTCAAATCCAACGCGATAACCACCCCATGGGTCTTTGCCTTCTCCAATCTTCGTGATCGGGAACTCTATGATTTTACTAACACCCAAAAAAGTTAATGTACCTGTCAAAATTCCACTGGAAGCGTCACCACTAAATTTAGTACTTTTGAAGATAGCGTTTGTATATTTCTCCACGTTGAAGAAATCGCCACTGCGCAAATGCTTATCACGATCAGCCCAATTTGTATCCAGGCTAGTGGTGTCGATGCTGACTTCGACGCTTTGACTTTCTTCTCCCGAAGCTGGGTCATACTTCAATTTTCCTGCAATTTTGTTGAAACGGCCCGACAGCTTTGAAACACCCAAATGGCTGGTTTCAAATTTCACAAAGGAATGTGAGGGATCGATCGTATAACTCGCCGCCTGCGTCAATACGGGCAGTGTTAGCGATAAAGACACTCCAAGCGCGATCGTTTTTAAAATAGTATTCAAGTTATTTCTCCAATTTAGGGGGATAGTTGTTAGGATTTGACTTACTTAAAGGAGGCTCTGGGAATCCTAGTCAATGTATTTGCTGGGCGGTTGCCATTGCGCAGTCACCCAACAAATATTCAGTTTTAAGGTTTTTGAGCCTGACGTGCTTCATAGGCAGTTTTCTTTTCTTGGTACTTTTCTTCAGAGAGAGCATGCCAACCGATACAGTTGCCTGTTGGAGACCGACCACATCCACATTTTGGTGATTCAGTCATTTTTAAAACCTCTTTTTTAATTGATTGATCTTTTTCATACATTGTAGGATAAATGTACGCAATGAGCGTATATTCGCATGTAGTGTGCGTAAAAGAGGCATAGGGAATATGGACAAATGGGCTGAGCTTCGAACAGCATATCAAGTGGCAAGACTAGGCACAGTGAGTGCAGCGGCTAATATGCTTGGTTTCCACCGTGCGACTGTGAACCGCCACATTGACGTGCTTGAAGAAGAAATCGGTGCTCGCATCTTTATCCGACATGCTCGGGGCTATGCGCTAACGGAGATAGGCGAGGATGTACTTCGGGTAGCGCGAAAGACAGAAGAACTGATCGATGATCTTGCGGGTCGTGTCCAGGGCGGAAAAGCTGTGCTAGAAGGAGAGCTCAAGTTGACAATTCTAGCAGGTTTCGCTGAGCTACTGATGAAACCAATCTCAGACTTTAGAGCCGAAAATCCGAATTGTATTGTAAATCTTGATGCCAGCGAAAATCTTGCGAAACTTGAATACGGTGAGGCGCATGTTGCACTGCGTGCAGGATCAAAGCCGGATCATCCTGATTACGTTGTGAGTAATTTTGCTCAGATCAGCTTTAACCTTTACGCCCACGATAACTATATCCAAAGGTTTGGGATGCCAAAAGACACTGGTGATTTTGGCAACCATCAGTTTGTCCTTCCACCAAGTTTTGGAGGACATCTCTCAGTCCGCCAATGGGTAAAAAACACTGTACGCCCTAAAATGATCGCGCTGTCGTCCCAACATGTTGATGTCAACTTTAAGGCCGTTTTCTCCGGGGTCGGTATAGGTATTATAGCAGACCATAAAGCTAAAAGGTACGGAGGATTTCACCGCGTTCTTCCCACAAATGAGGAGTGGTCCGTGCCAATATGGCTGGTCACACATATGGACCTCCACCGCACCGAGAAAGTTCAAGCGATGCTAAGGTGTTTAAAGTCTGCTCGTCAGGAAGAATGATCTGGAGGGTACCGTTAAACAAATAAGAACCCTCATCATATTGCTGCCCCAGCCCAACTCTATGTGCTCAATAATTGACGCCACTCAGCAAGAGCAGCGGCACGGTTTAGCTTGAAATTGGTGCCTAAGTAGACGTACGCCCCCAATCAAAACTCCCCTCAAATGAATCTACCGAACCAACCCTAAAGGCCCAAGGTCCAAGACCCGATACTCCGTAGTCAGGGGTGCCCCTTTACTCTCTAACCCATCAACCATTCCCAACTGGCTCAGTAACCCCGAACCTTGGTCCTCGAACCTCAGGACTGTGGTACCGCTGGGTGTACCAAAACTAAGCACTTGTTTTATGGTTGTGATCTGCTAACCTATTGANATTGCAATGAATGTGCTTGGATCAGATGCCTTGGTTAGGCATCGAACCCCGTGTGGGGGCACCATCTAATCTCATAACATGTNGATAACGCTTAGCTAATACACCTTAGTTGAGAAGGGTAGACCATTTTGGAGACCAATTCAGCACCTTATTTGTGATAACCCAAAAGGTGAGGGCGGTGATGGAGCTCAAGGTTCATATGGACCAACGCTGAGTGAAGCCATAAGTCTCTATATATCGATAAAAGGACAATCAAAGCCTGAAACATTTAAGAGAGCTGCTAAGCGAAGTTGTGGCTACGTTATCAAATGTATCGGTAATAAATGCTTGGCTGATTATACTCGGGCTGACGCTAATAGGTTTCGTGATTATTTACTGAAGCGAGGATTAACAGGTAGTAGCATCACTCGTATTTTTGGAACAGTAAGGTCTGTTTTCAACTTCTCAGCTAATGAAAGTGGATTGTCGTTAAATAATCCCTTCAGTGGAGTTTATTATGATAGGAACGCTGGGGTAACTAGCAGAAATCCAATTCCTTTAGATAAAATAAGATATATTCAAAATAAATGTGTAGAACTTGATGATGAGTTGAGATGGTTGGTTGCATTAGTGTCTGATACTGGAATGCGACTAGCTGAAGCCTCTGGGTTACTTATAGATGATTTAGTTTTGGATAAAGATATCCCATTTGTAATAATTCAAAAGCATCCTTGGCGAGGTTTAAAGACAAGGGGTACCCCCTGATCATGCTGGGGCGGGTCTTTGACCTTTGACCTTTAGGGTTGGTTCTGTAGATTCATTTGGGGGGAGTTTTATTGAAGGTTAGAAGTTCTGGTAACGAGAAAGAACGCATCATTGGCAATTACGCACAGATAATGTGTATTAATTTTAGCAAATATACAACGGAATTGGTATAATAAAATGCAAAAATATTTTAAATTGTTTTCAGACAAGCATCCCACGAGCTTCAACTGGGATTACGTTAATAATCTGGCCATCTCTAACAGCTACCAACTGGTCAACCATATTTACGGCAACGCAAACATGATTTGGAATAACACGTACGATATCACCAACTAACGGTTTATTTCTACATTCCGAAAGATCAAGAAATCCATGTTCTTCAGCAAATTTATGTATTCGAGCATCAGGATGTTCAAGGATCAAGCCAAAGCCTTGGAGGCCTCCTGTGTCAGACGTTAATGTCTTTGAACCCGCATCCAAAATACCTCGGTCTGCTCCACCGCGGCTAACCACGCTTGAATAAACAACGAATGCACAATTTTCCTGCGTTGCAAATCCATCTTCAATCATCATCCGGTCGTTAAAAATACAGGTTCCGGCCCGATGTTCAGTAGCACCTAATAGTTTGCCAATATTAGCGAAGTTAGGTGTTCCCCCTGTTGAAACGATGCCCGGCTGATACCCTAAGGAAGTTAGACCCTTTACCATCTCATTGAGAAAGATTTGCGTTACGTGCCAGCTGTCCTTTGATGGATAAAATAGCAGACCCGCAAAATTTAGCATTGGATCGTTTTTGATAATTTGGGCCAGCGCAAGGGCTTCGCGAGGTGTCTCAACGCCTGCACGTTTTTGGCCAGTGTCACATTCAATCATCACATCTAGCGGGCGCTCAGCTTCTCTAGCAGCATTAGAATAAGCGGTGAGCGAAAACAAGTTGTCGCTGCACACCTTTAAGGGCACACGCCTTTGCAGCGATGCCAGTCGGCCGGATCGAGCTGCACCAATCAAATTGGTAGCTATAACAATGTCAGTAATACCATTATTAGCCATCACCTCAGCTTCTCCGAGTTTTTGACAAGTAATACCCTGAGCGCCAGCTGCAATCTGCATTTTTGCTATTAAAGGCGACTTATGAGTTTTTATGTGTGGCCGATTTTTTACCCCAGCATTGTCACATAACTTCTGAGCACGTTTTATATTACGCTCGACCACGTCAAGATCGATCACAGCACAGGGTGTACCAAAGTTTTCAATAATTGCTGTTTTGAGTGTAGAACTGTCCCTATTCATTTAATTTATCCATCCGAACTTAAGATAAGCATACAAGTAAAGTTTTAGCTGCCGCGAGCCGCGACCTGAGTTCTTTGCAAATCAGGTGCTTGGTCCAAGGTTCTTGGTTAAAGTGGAGCCCACAAGAGGGGTTTGATGCCTTATTGGAGGCCTAGATCCAAGTGGTTTGTTGCAATAACAAAATCTTAACAATCCACAAGCACAAGGCAAGTGAAAATACTAACGGTCTGATCCGGCAATACATCTCAAAGGGAAAAGACATAGATGATCTGAGTGATGAAGAAGTGGCTGTGATTATCGAGAAGATTAACAACCAGCCTAGAAAATGCCTTGGCTTAAAGACGCCAAATCAGCGTTGAAAAGAATATTAATTTGTAAATTTATCTGTAACCGCCTCTACAGTATGTCTCAGAGCTTCGATAACTTATAGGTTCCGAGGATCCGGAATGTGATGAGCGCATTTGGGTAGATCCTGATAACTTTGATCGTTCGTTTTCCGACCAGTGGCAGTTGCAGGTCATGCGGCTAGCACAACGTATCCCTGATCTAAAAATCCCAACTAAACTAAAGGGCGTTGTCGAACTTTATGACGTCTCAGATGATTGGATCCCGATCTATGACAAATCTAGTTTACCAGGGTTTTATATGGCAATCGGGACCAGTGGTAACCAATTCAAAAACGCACCAATTGTTGGAGAGATGATGGCTCATCTGATCACTACTTCCGAAAACGGTCACGACCATGACGCCAAGCCTGTTACGTTTCATCTCAAAAATATTGACCGTACCATAAGTATGGGGTTCTATTCACGAAAACGGGAACTGAACCAACAAAGTAGTTTCTCGGTTCTTGGTTAGTAGTCTTTTTGTTGTCAGTGTCAGAGTTTGAGCAATCGGAAGTTTGCGGCGTAGGTGGTGGTCCATCCTGTCCGCTAAATTTGGTCAACAGAAGGCAAGCAATATGATATGGTGCGGGATGACTTTGAACTGACCACTAAAGAGACCAGCTAGGACAAAACCAAGCCTCCTTATGACTTGACAGTTACAGCTTAAAACGAGTATCTAGAAGAGAACAAAAAGCGAACAAATTGGGGAATTCTGTGCCAGTATTTGAAGTAAAGCCTCCTGTTGTCTCAAGTAGCTCATATGTCCATGTGGTCACAACACCCGCAAGTGCCGGTTTCCCGTCGCCTTCGGCTGATGACCTCGAGGGCGAGATTGATCCAATAGCCTGGGTCGTTCGGCATCCAGCATCAACATTTTGGTGGCGTGTTGAAGGGAACTGTCTTTGGGATGTTGGTATTCGTGATGGTGATTTAATCGCTGTTGATCGTGCTGGAAAACGCCGGGTTGGGCGTGCAGTTTTGGCTATTGTGGACGGGGCAGTAACAGCAAAGATACTGCGCAAAAAAGGTGATCAATATTTTCTAGCACCAGCCAACACGCAAGAAGCTTTCCCTGACATCAAGATGACGGAGGATAGTGAGATTTGGGGCGTGATTGCAGGCGTTGTCCGATGCTACGATTTAGAATGAAGCGCCCCATCGCAATCTCTGACAGTGCAAACTTCTATGTCTCTGCAGAGCGGATTTTTGATCCAAGCCTTAAAAGCACGCCTGTGATTGTGCTCTCAAACAACGACGGGTGTGCCGTGGCACGGTCCGATGAAGCAAAAGCGCTTGGCATCAAGATGGGTGCTCCGTTGCATCAACTAAGAAAAGTCATTCAAAAGCATGGTGTCCGTGTGTTCAGCTCTAACTATACGCTTTACGGCGACATAAGCCGTCGAGTTGTAGAAGTTTACCAAGACTTCAGTCCAACAGTTGAAATCTACTCCATCGATGAGTGCTTTATGGATTTTAGCGGCTTTAAGGATCGTGAAGCACATGCACGAAAGATGCGGCAGGCTGTACGTCGTAAGATTGGCGTCCCAGTGCGTGTTGGCATTGCTCCGTCTAAAACACTCGCCAAATGTGCTAATGATATTGCCAAAAAGAATTCACTCTTTGATGGCGTTTTGGACATGATGGACGAGCAGCTAGCGGACTGGTTGTTACCCAAGGTCCCAGTTGCGGATATTTGGGGGGTTGGGCGTAAGACAAACAAAAAGCTGGTAGCTCTTGGAATCTATACTGCAGCGGACCTACGTGACATGCCGATCAAACAAGCACGAGCTGTGGGGACTGTTGTTCTGGAAAAGATCATTTTAGAGCTGCAAGGGGAACCGTGCCTTGCGCTAGATGAGTTGGAACCGCAGCGAAAGGGGCTTGCTGTCACGCGCTCATCAGGTGTGCCGATGTTCGATTTTGACATTCTGTTTGAAGCTATAACCGCACATGTAACGCGCGCTGCAGAAAAACTGCGTCAAAACGATTTAGTTGCGGGAACACTGACTGTGTTTTACCATACCAACAGGTACCGTCCTGACAGGCCTCAATATGCGAGCTCACGCTCAATGCAAATCACACCTATGTCCTCTGACACGTTTGAGTTGGTTAGAGCGGCGAGGGTATGTGCGACAGCAGCATGGCCAAAGCGAAGTGCTGGACAATACGGGTTTACCAAAGCTGGGGTTATGTTGGACGATTTGTTACCACTTGAGCAACGCCCACGCACTTTGTTTGACCAAAGTGATAAAAGGCCAAATCCTGCAATCGAAGCACTTGATCAAATTAATTGCCGCTTTGGTAGCAAAACAATGTCGCTAGGTAGTGAAGGTATGAAGAGATCGTGGAAGTTAAGGTCAGCGTATCGCAGTCCGAGATACACTACTCGGTTATCTGATCTCCCCATCGTTCGATAAACTACGCCTGACAAAGTTTAGCAGTTAATCGATAGCTGTTACAACAACTCCACTACTTGTTGGTAATATAATTTTGCGGCAATTGGGACAGATCAAAGGTTAAAATGGTATTTCTGAGGCGTCATATCCGGTAAAACATTCGTTTGACTGTCCAAATCAAATACGTCTGTAATTTTGAAGGCATAGACGTTTGGTCTGACCCCCAAAATACTTACACTTTGTAGTCTTTCTACCTTTATCATATCGACTGAGGAGACCTGCTTCTCGCAAACTCTTGGAGATGGCACGCTCGCTGCTCCCAAAGTGATTGTCGAGGGCTGATGAGATTGACTTAACAGTACTCAGCGAAGCGCCTGGACTAAGATAAAGTGTTTCGCCATTAATCTACCCTATACGAGGTCCCATTGCCTCAACTCGCGTAAATTTGCCAGTGTCTACTTCCCGCCAACCCAA
>JGI20156J14371_10002650_pt1 | contig 13846 bp, 10 predicted proteins | sample COG_06_FD_14371 | JGI IMG/M metagenome (IMG submission 14371)
AATGACTCTGCGTAGCCCATTTTCTCATAATCTAAATCTATCTCTTCGTCTAAAGAAAAATCAAATGGACGCTCAAGTAAGGGCTTGTAAAAAGCTTTAATTTGATCTTGTCTTTGAATATATTTTTGGTGTGTGTAATCAAAAAATTCTAATTCAGAGCCTTTGATTTGATCGTCTAATTTAGTTTTATATTGATTAAAATTATTTAAGTCAGCTTGAATGAAAAAACGGTGTTGTCCGTCCATACTTTCAATATAATTCATAAATACACTTTCTGAAAAAACATCGTCAATTGTTTCTGGATCGTAATGGCCTCTTTCCAGTACATAAGCCAAAACTTCAAGCAATAATTTGTCTTTTTCTGGATTTATTATTGAACTTGATAAAGTAAATCCGTAGAAAATTCCTGTAAGAATAGTCGCTATAAGTAAGAATTTTGTTTTTTTCATTGATCTGTTATCTAGATTTGAATTTGAAATAGAATACTAAACGTTGGTTTTTTATTCTCAAACAAAAAACAATATGCAGTTTGATTTATTTAAATCAATTTCATTACTAAAGTAGCTAAATGCATAGGTTTTGCCAAAAAACAAAGTGATTTTTGTATTTAATTAACAACCGCTATCCCTTGATAATTTCTTAATTTAGCAGCAAATCGTTTTTATGAGCCAAAGACCACTAATTCTCGTTACAAATGATGACGGAATAACCGCACCAGGAATTCGAGCATTGATTCAAGTAATGAATACAATTGGTGATGTTGTAGTTGTAGCACCTGATAGCCCTCAGTCTGCCATGGGGCATGCCATTACAATCAACTCTACCCTACATTGTAGTCAAATGAAAAACGTTGATGGTCCTCAAAAAGAATACCAATGCTCAGGAACTCCAGCTGATTGTGTAAAACTAGCCATCAATGAATTAATGGACCGAAAACCAGACATTTGTGTTTCTGGAGTTAACCACGGCTCAAATTCTTCAATAAATGTTGTTTATTCAGGAACTATGAGTGCGGCTATAGAAGCTGGAATTGAAGGAATTCCTGCTATAGGCTTTTCGCTTTTAGATTACCGATGGGATGCAGATTTTGAACCGATTAAACCGTTTATAGAAAAAATAACCCGTGCTGCCATTAAAAACAAGCAAAGTGCCGATGTAGTTCTAAATGTGAATTTCCCTGCCCTTGAAAAAGGTGAAATTAAAGGGATACGAATTTGCCGACAAGCAAAAGCAAATTGGGTTGAAAAATTTGATAAACGTCAAAGCCCATTAGGCAGAGATTATTACTGGCTTACCGGTGAATTCATAAACGAAGACAAAGGTCAAGATACAGACGAATGGGCCCTTAAAGAAGGGTATATTTCTGTAGTTCCTACTCAATTTGATCTTACGGCACACCATGCTATTCAAGAACTTAATAATTGGGGTTTTGAGAAATAAAGAACGTTTAATGGGTTTTGCCATGGGCATGGTCTTGACATTGCTTGGGATGTCAATATTTACTATACTTTTTTCTGATCAGACCATATGGGGTAGTTTACAAATACTTTATATAGAAAAAAAATTAGGGAGTTTAATTAGTTTAGGTGCTCTATTGAATTTGCCTATGTTTTTTGTATTTATCAAACAACTTAGATATCATCGTGCCTTCGGCCTTCTTAGTTTTTTACTCTTACTTGTATTAATCATTGCTTCACTAAAAATGAATTAAAATGAAATACTATATCATCGCAGGAGAAGCTTCAGGAGATTTACATGCTTCTAATTTAATGAAAGCACTCAAGGTAAAAGACCCGGAAGCCGTGTTTAGATTTTGGGGTGGAGACAAAATGCAGGCAGTTGGTGGTGCTTTAGTAAAACACTACAGAGAATTAGCCTTTATGGGATTTTGGGAGGTGTTTATTAATCTTCTTACAATTCTCAAAAACATTGCCTTTTGCAAAAAAGACATTCTACAATTCAATCCTGATACCGTTATTTATGTCGACTATCCTGGCTTCAATCTTAGAATTGCTGCATGGGCAAAAAAACAGGGGTTTAAAAATCTCTACTATATTAGTCCACAAATATGGGCTTGGAAAGAAAATAGAATTTCCAAAATACGTAGAGATTTAGACGCACTCTATGTTATCTTACCGTTTGAAGAAACGTATTATAAAGAAAAGCACAAATACATCGCGCAATTTGTAGGTAATCCCTTAGTTGATGTTATTCAAGATTCTCTTTTGACCAAAAACACCTTTAGAAAAGATCAAAACCTAAACTCAGAAATCCCTATAATTGCTTTATTACCTGGAAGCAGAAAACAAGAAATCATCAAAATGATGCCGACTTTCTTAGAAGTCATTAACCGTTTTCCTCAATATAAATTTATCGTTGCTGCTGCCCCAGGAATTGATTTTGATTGGTATCAACAATTTCTAAAAGACCAACCTGTTCTTTTGGTGCAGGACCAAACTTATGCTTTACTTAAAAACAGTTTCGCTGCCATTGTCACCAGCGGTACTGCAACCCTCGAAACAGCCTTATTCAGCGTCCCACAAATGGTTTGTTATCGAAGTAGTTTTTTGAGTTTTCAAATTGCAAAACGAATTATTACACTTCCTTTTATTTCATTAGTTAACCTGATTATGGATAAGGAAGTTGTTTCTGAAATTCTTCAAAATGATTTTACGGTAAAAAGAATAGAACAGGAATTGAAACTAATTACAGAATCGGAAAAAAGAACTCAGCTTTTAGAAGATTACAAGCTACTTCATCAAAAATTATATGCAGGCGGTGCCAGTACAAAAACAGCTGTTGCAATGGTTGAGTTTCTTCAAAAGAAACAATAGTGTTTTAAAATCAGTACTTTTATTAAGTGAAATTAACAAATTTTACTTTAACTCCGATTATCATTTCCTTGGTTGTGGTCGTAGTTTGCTCCTTTCAATTCAAAGAAGCACTTACTTTTGTCTGGCATTCAAGTTTATTACTACTTACTTTTCTTGGGCTTCTGACTACTTGGATCTTTCGTAAAGACGTTTGAGGATTATACCTGTTTTTATACGTTATTAACTTTTCAGTTGGACTTAAAAGGGGGCAGCAAGCATATCTTGTTGATCGAAATTATTATACAAACTTTTATCAATGTGACGATTCAAATGAATTTATAATTGAAATAAAGAATAAAAAAACAATCCTTGTACTATCACGAACCACAAAAATTAATTTGGAAGCCATGCTTCAAAAAAACAAAGTATACTTGATTGTTACAGATGGTAGTTCTTATCCGAGTCTAAAAGAACGTTGGAGAAAAACTTGCGCAAAGCTCAAAACTCCTTATTATGACACCCAAAAAGGAGGTCCTTACTTATTTACCTCTAAAACGAGGAATATAAGTTTTTAGATATTTCTTAAAATCATCGGGTCCTTGAAAAACCATATAATCACCCTGCTTAATCATTTTGAGGTACGGCTCTAATTGCTGAGCGGTATAATAACCAACTATCGGCATAATCGGATCACCGTCTTCACTAAAGAAGACAATAGTCGGATATCCTTTTACGCCTAAGAATTGAGTGAACTGATGTGTGGCATTTCGGCCTTTCTTTCGTGCATCATAATTTGGGTTTCTATAGTTTTGATCATAAAAGCGAATCAATTCTTCACCTTCGGCATCAAACTTAACCGCATAAAAATGTTCTGTAACATAGCGAGCCAAATCTTTATTTGTAAACGTGTTTTTGTCTAATAGTTTACAAGGTCCGCACCATTTGGTATAGACATCCATTATGATTTTCTTAGGCTCCTTTTTTTGTTTCTCAAGTGCTTCGGACAAGCTCATCCACTCAATTTGCTGAGCGAAGGTTCCTAAAGAACTTAAGAGCAATAAAGCAAGGAATTTGATTTTCATAAATATTCTTTTAATGTACGTCTCCCATTAATTTTTTCATCAGTGGAGAGAAAAGTATAACTATTAATCCTGCTCCTAAAGCGTATTGTGAAATTAACATAAAACCATCTGTATATATGCCCAAACTTGCCAATCCATTAATTTCTTCACCTGTATTTTCTATCGCTAGTTCTTTTCCAATAAAACCTACAATTTGAAAAGCATAAGCGGAAGACAAGAACCAAATCCCCATCATAAAGGCAACTATGCGTTTAGGGGACAAACTGGTAATTTTAGACAAACCAACCGGGGACATGAACAATTCTCCAATCGATAAAATTAAATACATGACGATTAAATAAGCAAAAGGAACCATTCCATTTTCATCAGCACTTCCCTCACTTAATGCCAGAATATAAAAACTAGCTCCTGCTAGAACCAACCCTAAGCCAAATTTATATGGAGTTCTAGGATTTAAATTTTTCTTTGTCAAATACCCCCATAACAATGAAATAGGAATTGCAAGAATAATGATGAACATTGAATTTAAGGAGTTTGTCTGCGCTGCAGACATAAGGCCATCTAAAGCAACATTTCTAGAGGCAAACAGGGTAATTACACTTCCCGACAATTCGTGGAAACCCCAAAATAAAGTCATGAAAAATGTAATTAAAATTGCCATGAACAACTTCTTGCGCTCATCCAAAGTAGCTTTTAGCATTATTTTTCCTAAGTAAAATAGGATCGTTATTCCAATTATTTTAAAAATTAATCCTACAATGGTTTCATCTCCTAAAATTGTTTCTCCTCCCATTATAGCCTCGTAAGAAGATAAAATGTATGCAATTACAGGTACAAATAGTACGGCTAAAATTGGGATGAATGTTTTTTGTGGAATTCCGATAATGGGTTTTTCATATACTTCATTATTTGGGGGTAACCCTTTATCTCCAAAAACATTTTTCTTGATTCCACTCCAAAAGAAAAGTAAACCAGTCATCATTCCTATTCCTGCAAGACCAAATCCATAATGATATCCATATTTTATAGCCAACCAACCACAAAGTAATGGAGCAATCCAGCCACCAATATTAATTCCCATATAAAAAATAGTGAATCCAGAATCTTTTCGAACATCTCCTTCTTTATATAAAGCACCCACAAATGTTGAAATATTCGGTTTAAAAAAACCATTTCCTACAATAATAAAAGCCAATGCTAAAAAGAAAGCAATATCATTCTCTATTGCTAAAACAAAATGTCCAACAGCCATTAAAATCCCTCCTAAAAATATAGAAGAACGCATTCCTAAAATTTTATCAGAAACTTGCCCTCCAATAACGGTAGAAGCATAAACCAAAGAACCGTAGGAAGCATAAACAGCTGCAGTTGCAAAATCTCTATTTGACAAAGACTTAAATATCTCTTCAACCATATAGAGTGTAAGTAACGCTCGCATTCCATAGAAACTAAAACGTTCCCAGAGTTCTGCAAAAAAGAGATATGCGAGTCCTTTTGGATGACCTAGAAAAGCAGTGTCGTTGTTTGAATTGATAATTATATTTTCAGACATTGGATATTATAATTTATTGAGTATGAAGTTAGTCATCTTATTGTAAAGGTGTATACGTGTATTACCACCATAAATTCCGTGATTTTTGTCAGGATAAATCATCAGTTCAAAAGGCTTATTTGCCTGAACCAGTGCTTCTGCCATGCGCATGGTGTTTTGCAAATGAACATTATCATCTCCTGATCCGTGAACCAATAAATAATCTCCTTTAAGTAATTCAGGATAATTGAACGGAGAATTCAAATCATATCCGTCAGGATTTTCTTGAGGAGTTCTCATGAAACGTTCCGTATATATTGTATCGTAGAACCTCCAGCTCGTTACCGGAGCAACGGCGATTGCTAAAGAAAACACATCGTTCCCTTTTAGGAGGCAGTTGGTTGACATATGTCCTCCATAACTCCAGCCCCAAATTCCAATACGATCAGCATCTATATAGGATTCTTCTCCTAATTTTCTAGCTGATTCGATTTGATCTAAAGTTTCGAAATACACCAGCTGTTTATAGGTTGCTTTTTTAAATTCAGCGCCCTTAAATCCAGTTCCACGGCCGTCTACACAGGCAACTATATATCCCTGTTGCGCAAGGCTCTGGTGCCAATAGTCGTTAGTTCCGTTCCATTTGTTGGCAACTTGCTGCGATCCAGGGCCGGAATACTGAAACATCAACAGTGGGTATTTTTTGGTAGGATCAAAGTCTTTCGGTTTAATCATCCACATATTAAGTTCACTCCCATTAACTTCTATCGTAGAGAATTCTTTTTCAGAAATTATATATTGTGAAAGTTTATTTTTTAGAGCTGCATTATCTTCAATCGCGCGTATCACTTTCCCAGTTTTGGTAGATCTCAGGTTGTATTGAGTTGGAGTATTACTGTCCTCAAAGGTGTGAATGTAATAGGTGAAATCTGCACTAAAAGCTACTCCGTTGGTTCCGTTTTCGGGGCTCAAAGCTCTTTTTCTTGAACCGTTAAGTTTTATGGAATAAACCGCACGTTCAATACTTCCAGGTTCAACTGATGCATAATAAACTTCTTTTGTTTTTTCTTGAAATCCAAAAAAACGAGTTACTTCCCAGTTGCCTTTTGTTATTTGTTTTTTTAGTGTCCCGTCTGCTTTGTAATGATAAATATGATTATAGCCATCCCGCTCGCTAGTCCAAAGAAAACTTTCGTCTTTTAGAAATCTTAGATTATCATGAACGTCAACATAAGTATCTTCTTTTTCTTCCAAAATTACTTTTGCAGAAAGCGCCTTAATATCATAACTCCATAGCTTCAAATGATTTTGATGGCGGTTAATGGTTTGAACAATCAGCTTATTTTTGTTCAGGCTAAACTTGATTCTAGGAATGTAATAAGGCTTATCGTCTCCTAACTTAATCTCTGATAGCTTTTTACTATGTATGTCATATAAATGCAAGCCAACTACAGAGTTGTTTTCTCCAGCTTTTGGATACTTAAAAGTATAAGGTAATGGATACAGTTCATATCCAATTACATCCATTGAATAAGTCGGCACTAGTGTTTCATCAAATTGCATGAAAACTAAAGCCGTACTATCTGAGTTCCAGTCAAATGCGCGAACAAAGCCAAACTCTTCTTCGTAAACCCAATCTGTGAGCCCGTTAATAATATGCTCGCTTCCGTCAGAAGTAATTTGATCAACGGTGTCTGCTGCTAGATCTTTAATATAAACATTGCGTTCAAAAACGAAAGCAACTTTAGATCCATCAGGCGAAAACTTAGGTTCTTGGACTTTAGAACCAAATAACAGAGTTGATTTTTTTGTTGTTCTGTCGTAAACAAAATATTTTGCTCGTTTAGACCTTCTGTATATGGGCTCGGTTTCGGTTTCTAATAACAACTTATTTTCGTCTTTAGAAAAGCTGTAAGAATTGAAGAAAGGAACTGAAATTGAGAAAGCAGAATTTACAACCTCTTCGGCTTCTTTTGCGGTTGCATAGTCGTAGGCAACAACTTTAGAAGTTCGTGTTCTTCGGTCTACTTTTAAAACTGTATACTGACTGGCAGTAGTTAATGGATGAATTGCTTCGAGGCGTTCTGCCGAAAATTTAAAATTCCAAATATCATCGTTTGTTATCTTTTTGGTTTGCCCAAAAAGCGCTAGAGGTAGCAATAAAAAAAGTACTGTTTTTAATAATCTCATCTTAAAGTCTGTTTTTACTATCATTTACAGTATCCCAAAGTAGTAAATTTAAACTGCACAATAAAATAAACGAGTAAAAGGTTATTTACCGAAAACAGTATCTTTGTAAATATTAAAAGAAAAGGATGTCGAAGAATATTGCTGGATTTTCAAAAAAAACTAAAGAAGAAAAAATTGATTGGTTGATTGCCACTTACTTTTCAGGAAATAAAGAAGCAAAAAACACACTTCTCTCTTACTGGAATTCGGACGTAAAACTTCAACAACTTCATGATGAATTTATTGAAAATACTGTGTCTAATTTTTACTTGCCTCTGGGTGTAGCTCCAAATTTCATTATTAATCAAAAGGAATTTACAATTCCTATGGTTATTGAAGAAAGTTCTGTAGTAGCTGCTGCATCTAAAGCAGCAAAATACTGGGGTGCTCGAGGTGGATTTAGAACTACTATTCTGGGACAAGAAAAAATAGGCCAAGTGCATTTTATTTATACTGGTGCTCCTGAAAAGTTATCCTCTTTTTTTAAATCAATAGAAGCGCAATTTCATAAAGACACAGCCGGAATTACTAAAAACATGATTGCCCGTGGTGGTGGAATTTCATCTCTTAAACTTGTAAACAAAACTCAGGAACTTAAGGGTTACTATCAATTGCATGCTTGTTTTAATACCGTTGATTCAATGGGCGCAAATTTTATTAATTCTTGCTTAGAACAGTTTGCCAAAACATTAGTACGAGAAGCTGCTCTTGATGAAACCCTTGAGCATGAAAATCCGATAGAAATTATAATGAGCATATTATCAAACTACGTTCCTAACTGTTTAGTTAGAGCTGAAGTTAGTTGCTCAATAGACGATTTAGAATCCGAAGAAGGACTTACAAAAAGAGAATTTGCAGAGAAATTTGTTCGTGCCATAGAGGTTGCCCGAATAGAACCCCACAGAGCAGTGACGCACAACAAAGGAATAATGAATGGTGTTGATGCTGTAGTTCTTGCAACTGGAAATGACTTTAGAGCTGTTGAAGCAGGAATACATGCCTATGCATCCAGATCAGGTCAGTATAGAAGCTTAAGTGAAGCGTCGATTGTTGGAAACGAATTTCATTTTTCGCTAGAAATCCCTCTAGCAATTGGAACTGTAGGTGGATTAACCAATTTACATCCCTTAGTCAAATGGTCTATGCAATTATTAGAACTTCCAACTGCCTCGCAACTGATGGAAATTATAGCAGTTGCAGGTTTGGCACAAAACTTTGGAGCATTGCGTTCTTTAGTAACTTCTGGGATTCAAAAAGGCCATATGAAAATGCATTTATTGAATATATTAAACCAACTTAATGCCAATAAGGTTCAAAAAGAAACTGCGGTTGAATATTTCAAAACTTCGCTGGTTAGTTTTAGTGCTGTTAAAGAATTTTTAAAGAATTTTAATGGTTGAGTTTTATAGCCCCGGGAAATTACTAATTACCGCAGAGTATTTTGTGCTAAGTGGTGCTAAGGCATTTGCACTTCCTACCCAACAAGGCCAAAGCATGCGAGTTACCCCTATTGAGGAAGGTGTTATTCGATGGAAAAGCCATACTGACACTGAAGATGTTTGGATGGATTTGATGCTGTCTTTAGATAATTTTGAATGTATATCATCCAGAAACACCGCGTTACCATTGATTCAAAAGTTACAGGATATTTTAAAGTGTGTACGAACAATGGAACCTAAATTCTGTAGTACTGGATTTGAGGTAAGTACAGCTTTAGATTTTGATCGAAATTGGGGTTTAGGCTCTTCTTCTACGTTTATTCATAACATAGCCCAGTGGGCGTCTGTAAACCCATATGAGTTGCTTGACCTTACCTTTGGAGGTAGCGGTTATGATGTTGCAGTAGCGCATGCAAAAAGCGCACTGTTCTTTACTCGTAATCAATATGCCCCTTTAGTTGAGCCAATTCGATTCGATCCTCCTTTCAAGGATCAACTCTGCTTTGTGTATTTAAATCAAAAACAAGACAGTCAAAAAGAAGTTGCGGCATTCTACAAAGGCCGAAACCCTTCTCCAAAAGAAATAGATCAAATCAGTAAAATTAGCGTCGCAATAACAAAGACTAAGACACTTGATGCGTTTAACGAACTTCTTGTTGCACACGAAAAACTTGTTGGACTCTTACTAAAACAAACTCCAATTAAAGAACTTTTATTTTCTGATTTTGAAGGAGAAATTAAAAGCCTTGGAGCGTGGGGAGGAGATTTTATCTTAGCTACTGGAAATTCAAGTACCCATTACTTTAAAGAAAAAGGATACGCTACAATACTACCCTACGCTGATATTATTTCGATACGATAAGGCGTACAAAAAAACCTCTGTGAACAGAAGTTTTTTTTGTAAAAATTATTTTTTGGGTCTTAGTAATATAAAGAACGATTATCAATAATAGTAGCTGAAGATTCTAATGCGCCTATAACTAAACGAGCAACTTTTTCTCTTTCTAGTTGAGATAAAGTATTAGCATAAAAAGTATAATCATCTAGGTCTTGAACGTTATTACGAGCAGAAACTTGAAGCATGTAAACACCTTTGTTTCCAGTAATTAAGTTAGAGGTTTGATTTACATCTAAAGCAAAAGCAGCTCCAACAACATAAGGTTCAACGCCTGCACCAACAAGGGTAGCGCTTTTTTGATTTAAAGCTAAAGCAGAAACAACTTCAACGCTGTTTGCTGCTGCTAAGTCTTGAAGTGATGCGATTTCTTTATTCGCCTTTAGAATCATTTCGGCTTTCTTTTGGTTTTTGATGATTTGAGTAACTTCGTTACGAACCTCATCAACAGATGCTAAACCTTTATCTTTAATAGATGTAAGTTCTACAATTGCATAACCACCATAAGAGAGGCTAAAGCGTTTTAAAATCCAACCTTTGAGTCGGAGTCAAAAGCCCACTGAACTATTGATCTTTGATTAGGTAATCCAGGAAGGTTTTCATCTAACACATCTATTGGGTTTACCGAACGTAAGTTATAATTTCCTTTAGTTGCTAAAGCAGTGAAATCTTCTTTTGCTGATCCCATTTCGAATTGAGTAGCAGCCTGAAATACATCGTTAGAGGTTTTCTCTGAGGGAAGAATTTTTTGGCTCACATTAGCCAAAAGAACCAAGTCTTCTTTTCCTGTAATTTTTACTACATGAAAACCATATTCAGTTTCAACTAATCCTACAGAACCTTCGCGAGCCTTATTTGCATACTTATAAAACTTATCTGTGATTCCACCTTCTTGAAAGAATCCTAAATCACCAGCGGATGTTTTAGTAGGGCCGTCAGAAAACTGAGCTGCTAATACTTCAACTTGTTTTGGGTTTCTTCGAGACTGTCTTAGGTATTTATTGGCAAGTTTTTTTGCTTCTGCTTTTGACCTTGTTACTCCCGGGCCTGCTGCAACTGCACCTTCATAGGCAACCACAATATGACTAGCACGAATAGAGGCGTTTTTTTTGCGGTCTAATAAACGTGTAATTTGATACGAATCTATATCGATGTAAGGTCCAAAAACGTCCCCCTTCTTTAGGTCGTAGATGATACTCGCATATTCTCTTGGAAGTCTTGATTTTGGGAGGTATAAAGAGTCAAACCCTTCTTCAGAATGTTTTTCTACAAATTCCTGAACCTTTGAGATTGACTTTAACCCTTGAATTGTATCTGTAAGTTTAGATATTTCGTTATACTCAATTCGATCTTCTTTTAAAGCTTCTAAACTGTTTCTAAGTATGGTTCTGTCTTCTTCTGTAGGTGTTTCTAAAAAAGAAACATATTGAATCCCTCTACTAGCTTTGGATTCGTATGAAGAAGCGTTTTTCTTAATGTAAGATTTAATTTCTGAATCCTTTACAGCAATCAAGGTGTCGTTTATACTTGAAAATGGGATCTGAACATAATTTAGATCCACATTGTCATTTTCTATATGATAAAGAATTTTAGCTTCGTTATTAGTGATGCTAGAAGAGGCTTTAATTAAATCAAAGTATATTGATTCTCTAGCTGAAGAAATTATTCCAGCTTCTTGAGATTCCCATTGCTCATATGCTTGTGGATTTTCATCCCTCATTTGTAAAATAAAATCGGCAAATAAGCCAAAATCAAAAAAACCAGCCTCATTAATAAAACGGGGGTCGGAGTTTATAGATTCTGTAGATGAAACTACTTGCTCAATTTGTTCTTTTCCAGCATCAATACCAAGCGTATTTAATTCTGCTTCAAAAAGCGTCCTTTGAACGTATTGATTCCAAACAGCATTTACTGCCTGAATCGTAGAATATCCATATTGACGTTCCGTTTGGTCAACAAGAAATCTAAAGTTTTCAATTTTAATTTTCTCATCATTAACGGTCCCAATAGGGTCAGTTGGCCCTGTATCTCCTGCTCCACTTCCGAAAATTCCAGAAACAATAAAAGCAAATAATGCAAGTCCTATGATTAGAATTAGAAAGAACGACTGTTGTCGGATTTTACCTAATATAGCCATCGTGTGGGTATTTAAATTTTTATTAGTTGCGAAAATACAATTTCCTTAGCAATAATAAAAGGGAATAAAATTATAATGTAACTTCCGATTGTGTTGAGGAGCCGTATTTCACTAATCTTTTAAAGTCAGCTGGATACGTTCTATTTTAGTAGAGGATGCTTCTAGGATTTTAAACTCATATTGCTCTAAAGAAAAAACATCTCCTTGTAAAGGTATTTCTTCAGAAATGTGCACAACTAAACCACCCAATGTTTCATAAAATTCTTCCTCTGGTAAAGAAAAATCATAGGTAGTATTGAGGTAATCGACTTCTAATCGGGCAGAGAACTCAAATTTATTTTTGTTGACTTTCAACTCATAATGATCTACTAAATCATGTTCATCTTCAATTTCTCCAAACAATTCTTCCACGATGTCTTCGACAGTGATAATTCCTGAAGTACCTCCATATTCATCCAAAACAACTGCTAAACTCTTTCTTTTTCTAGTTAGCCTATTTAAAACATCATTGATTGGGAGCGGTTCGTGAATAAATTCAACTGGCAACAGAATGCTTCGAATTGACTTGGGCTTTTTTAGGAGTTCAAAAGCATGAACATAGCCTAAAATATCATCTACAGAATCTTGATATACGGGTATTTTTGAAAGGCCTGTGGTCATAAAAAGCTTTTTGAGGTCCTCGATGCTTTTGTCAATATCGATACTAACAAGTTCTGCTCTGGGAACCATAACTTCTCGTGCCTTAAGGTCTGAGAATTCTAATGCATTTTGAAAAATCTGAATTTCAGAATCTAGTTTTTCTTTGTCAGATACTGATTCAACTTGTTTTTCAATGTAATCACCTAGCTCACCTTTAGAAAAAGATATTTCGGCAACCTCAGCAGCGGTATTGAAGAAGAGGCGAAGAAGTCCATCCGTTATTTTGATAATAAAAAACGTTATCGGGGCGAATAAATAATAAAAGAATGCCGCCGGAATGATGAAAAACTTGATCAGCTTATTGGCGTAAAGTTGAAAAAAAACTTTGGGCAAGAACTCAGCCGTCAAAAGTATAATAACTGTTGAAATCATGGTCTGATAAAACAAGATGCTAATGGCCAAGTTTGCTGAATCGGCTTCTGGAAATATTACGTTAATAATTCTATCTCCCATGAAAATACCATAAACAACTAATGAAATGTTATTACCGACCAACATGGCTGCAATAAATTTAGAGGGAGTTTCAGTAATGCGGGTTAAAATTCGGGCAACAATGTTCCCTTGGTTTTTTTCAATTTCAAGAAAAATTCGATCGGACGAAATAAAAGCTATTTCTAAGCCTGAAAAAAAAGCTGAAAGTATTAAGCATAGTATGATTACAATATCAGTGGCAATCATTTAGGGTTTTCTATTGTTAAATTTCTTTCGATAGTTTCTGCGGAACAAAAACATAAATACAGAGAGTGCAGCAAAGCCTATGAATAAGTATGCTTTATTAGGTTGAACATCCCAAAGGGTAATTACCTCAAAAACAGACACCGTTGCTATAACGATGTAAAGGAATTCTGATATTTTATGAAATTTCATTAAAATGTTTTTTGTTTTATTCTGGAGCTGTTTCTTCTTTGACAGCCACTGTGCCTGTTAATTTACCTGTCTGAAATTTAGTGAATTCTTTATTGGTATCCAATCGGTTTGCCAAGACATTGTATTCTGGCCCAACAAAACGAAACTCACGTTC
>JGI20156J14371_10002667_pt1 | contig 13798 bp, 12 predicted proteins | sample COG_06_FD_14371 | JGI IMG/M metagenome (IMG submission 14371)
TCCATTGTAAAAGTTTGAAAATTTGACTCTCAAAGTAAATTAACGTTGGTTGGGCTATCACATCATTTCAAAGAACTTCTATCTGAATTGAACCCTTCGGTCCAAAACGTCTCCCGTAAACGGGGCGACAAAGATACTTCATTTTTTAATTCCGGCAAGCTCTACTCCTCTTTTTTTTCTCCTTCTCCTCGTTGCTTGCAGCGGCGCCTTGCGTTCAAAGCGGGGGCAAATGTAGAGCCGTTTCTCACACCCACAAGCCCCCCTTGCTCTTTTTTTCGGGCATCTTGAAATTCATTCCGTAACACCCTGATTTGAAGGCCCTAACAAGAATTCTAAATCTTGCACCAATTGGTTTACCTCGCCGATGTCAGTCCCATCATAGAATCCGCGCAAGCGCCCCAGGGTGTCAACAAGCACCATGTTTTCTGTGTGCACGAAATCCTGGAAGCCTCCATCCCCTTCATCCAACGCTGCGAAATAGCTCTTCCGGGCCAGCTTGTAGACCTCTTTTTTGCTTCCTGTGAGCAACCACCAGCGCCGAGAATCGACACCTTTTGCTTTACCGTACTCATTCAACACCAAAACTGAGTCCGCTTCAGGCGTCACAGAATGGCTCATCAGACGCACCCGATCATCATCAAGAACACGGTCTTGTATCCGCTTCATATTGGTGGTGAGCAAAGGACAAATGGTGGCGCAGCGTGTAAAGAAGAAGTCCACCACCAACACCTGACCGGCCACATCTTCGATCCTGACCGTGTCGCCAAGCTGGTTGACGAGCTCGAAAGGAAGGATGTGGTGATCCTCATGGCCCAATACAGTGGCATCCACTAAAGCCGGATTGAGGTCAGAGGGCTGGTAGATGGGCAGCTGCTTTTCGGGGGTCAATAAGACCGCTCCAACAGCGATGGCCAAAGCAGCAATGCCCAAGTAGGCGAATAGGGCCCATCGGCCGCGGTGTGATTGTTCAGCACTCATGGTCTTCTAACTGTTCAGCGGGCCTGACGTTCAAAGATCCGCTTCCCCTCTATCCACGTTTGCAATACCCGGGTCTCGAGTAAGGCCGACGAGGGTACAGTCAGGGGGTTGCGGTCAAGCACGGTGAAGTCTGCCCGGTAGCCGGGTGCAATCTGACCGAGATCGTGTTCTCTAAAGCAAGCCAATGCCGCCCAAGAGGTCATTCCTTTTAAAGCACTCATCCGATCGAGCGCCTCCTCACTCTGAAAGCCGCCTTCCGGATATCCCTCCACATCTTTACGCTCCACCGCTGCATAGAAGGTGCGCAGAGGCGCTATGCCTTCGACTGGGAAGTCCGTTCCCAAAGGCAACCATCCCAGCTGGGATTGTAGACTCTTATATATGTAAGCCCGGCGCACACGGTTTCGACCAAGGCGCTGCCCTGCCCAATACATGTCACTGGTGGCATGGGTCGGCTGAATAGAAGGGATGATCGTGTGGGCCGCAAAGGCTTCCAAGTCGTCCCGGTGCACCACCTGAGCGTGTTCAATGCGCCAACGGAAGTCATTGACCCCGCCGAGCAAGTCTCCGTAGATCCCGAGCACACGGCGCACTGCAGCATCTCCAATACAATGGGTCGCCACCTGGAAGCCGGCCGCTTGAACACGTTTTACCTTCTCTATATAGTCGGATTCATCCTGAAGAAAGAGCCCTTGTGTCTCTGTGCGGTCCGAATAGGGCTCGAGCAAGGAGGCGCCGCGCGACCCCAACGACCCATCCATATAGAATTTGACAGCACGGACATCGAGCATGCCCGCCGAATCAATGATGGGACCCTGAGACAAATAGTGGTCTAAAGCTTCGGGTCGGTCCGCCACCATAATCGCAAAGCGCAAGGGGAGTTCACCGGAGGCCTGCAATGCGGCAATCGCCTCGACATCCTGGGGCTCGAGACCCGCATCGGTAATGTGCGTCAACCCTACCGCTGCAAGCCTGCGCGCAGCCTCCTTGAAATAACCAGCCCGGAGCACACTGTCCGGTTCTGGCACCCATGCCTGCAAACTGTCTGCCGCACCATCGACCAGCACCCCAGTCAACTGCCCGTCCTCTGCTACAAGGAGCTCTCCTCCTTCTATATGTAAGCCCGGGACCATGCCTGCGCGCTCCAAAGCAACCGCATTGCACCACACTGCATGGCCATCGACACGCTCCAAGATGACAGGACGGTCAGGAAAAAGCCGATCCAAGCGGTCTGCCCTATTGGGGAATTGAGTCTCCTCCCAATCGTTTTGGTCCCATCCCCTGCCGATCACCCAGCCGTCTGGAAACAAAGCCGCGTGGGCCAACACCTTATCCAACACCTCATCTGCTGATGTTGTCCCCACAAGGTCTGCAGCACCCAACCCATCGGCAAAGCCCACAAAATGCGCATGTGCATCCATCAACCCGGGCACAACCACTGCCCCCATCAAATCAATTTCTGTGTCAGCATGGTATTTGTTGAGAATGGCCCGCTCAGGGCCAACCTCCACGACGCGGCCACTGCGAACCGCAATGGCTTGCGCCTCGTGAGAAGCTGCATCCAAAGTCAAGACCACACCATTGTGCAGCACAACATCGGCGTGGTTTCCACGAAACCCACAACCAACCAGTGTGACGGAGGTCAGCAAAGCCACCGTCAAAGTCAATCTCATCATGTGGCGAATGTCGCCAATGGAACGGGTTCAGTCCTCGTCCTTGGGAACTTGGACACGGGGACGGCGAAAACGCACCGTCTCTCCTTCCTCTGATCCCGGGTCCGTAGCAGCACCTTCAGCGGCAGAACCTTCGACACCATCCCCGGCACGCTCATCGCCCGCCAAGTAGTCGGCCCGCTTGCCCTTGAAGAGGTCGTACACCGCCCAAGTACAAGTCAGCGGACCATTCATAACCGTGTGCTTGACCCTTGGCTTGAGTCCAATGCGGTGTTGGGCATCCAAGTCTTTGGGGAACAGCAAGGCCGCGCGCCATCCTGACCAACGGTGCTTGAGGGCACCACCAATGCCACCGTATAGGTGTTCAAGGTCATCGGCATGAACACGTTGCCCGTAAGGCGGGTTCAGCACAACAAGACCGGGCTCGGTGTCTCGTGGAGGCCTCATTTCCAAAAAATCGGCCACCTCGACCCGCACCAAATGCTCCAATCCAGCCTTGCGCACACTTTCACGGGCATCACCCACAGGGTGCTTGTTCCAATCTGAAGCCAAAATGGGCGCACGTTCAATGCGCTCCTTGCGTGCTTCTTCACCCACTGTCCGCCACAAATCGGCATCAAAACTGGGCATTCCAAACAGGGTCCACTCCCTTCTGCCCGCGTGGATTGGCACACCTGCTGTCCACAATCCCGCCTCAATGGCGAAGGTTCCTGAACCACACATAGGGTCTACCAGGGTCTCTCCCGGACGCCACCCAGCCAAACCGAGTAAGCCCGCCGTCAACACCTCATTGAGGGGCGCACGGGCACGCGGAGCACGGTACCCCCTTTTGAACAAAGCCTCCTTACCGATCAGGTCCAAGGAAATGGTCACCTGGTCTCCCGCGATGTGCAAATGAATCAACTGCTCTGGATTGGTCCGGTTGATGTCCAAATGACTCACGGAACCACCTCGGGCAAAGGACTTGAAGTGATCGCTCAGGGCGTCCTTGAGCCGGAACATGGCGAATTGGTCGTGCGGAAAGTCCTCGCTGTTCACCGTCACATCCAAAGCCATGGAACGTCGCGGGTCCACCCATCGTCCCCAATCAAGTTGAACGGCAGTAGCGTGCAAAGCATCGGGACCTTTGGCCTTGAACTCGAAAATCGGACGCAACACGCGCACGGCAAAACGGGTGGATTGCAGATAACGGTATAGCACCGTTTTGGTCGCGCCAAACGCAGCACTTCTGCGGCCCAATTCAACCTCCACGGCTCCGTACTCTTCCAATTCACTCACCACTTGAGGCTCCAAGCCCATGAGCGTGCGGACCACATAACGGGTCACCCCTGCTTGTGGCTGAGTCTCTTGTTCTTGTTCTGTGCTCATCCCCCCTTGTGCTTCACCGTGTATCCTTTGCTGCGCAACCATTGCGCAGTGCGTTCTCTGTGGTCTCCTTGTAGCAAAACCACCCCCTCTTTCCATCCTCCGCCCACGCCGCAATGTGCCTTCAGAGCTCGGGCCGTCTCTACCGCCACNTCGGCNTGTAAATCAGCATCAAAACCCTCGATCAACGTGACCTCCTTTCCTTTCCTGGCCTTCTTGTCTCTCGACACATACAACAGCGATGGCCCNTCAGCAGGNGCGGATCCTGATTCCTCAATGGGAAGGTCGGCGCGCTCACCACCCATGGCCTGGTGCAATTCAGCCAACGCTTCCAGACCTTTCAATTTCTTCATGGCGTAGTTTATCTGCCCGTCAAACGAAGATAGACGGCCTCGCGCGAGATTTCGTATCTTCAGATAATCATAGATGTACAGCATGCTTTCTTTATTTCTCCAACGTTCAATGGTGTTGTGTGCGTTGATGTACTCCGCCTTCGCCATTCAGGCCCAGTGCGATGAGTACGATTTAATGCTGCTGTGCGACAGTGCTACCCAAGTCGACATCGCCACCTCTTCAGCCGGNCTGGACTGCGCTTTCGACCCGGACCCCGCNGGTTGCTTTACCACAGAAGCCACCATCCTGCTGCCCACCATGTCCGCAGGNTGCATTGANTGCTTTGCACAACANGCNAATTGCGTTTTGGACAATTGCGCCACAATCTGCGCCTTTGGCAGCACGGCAGCTTGCGACGCCTGCATTTATGACAATTGCCAACTTGCATTCGAAGACTGTGCCGGCATCGTAGACAACGACAACGACACCCACAACAACATCTGTGACTGCGACGACAACAATCCGTTGCAACATCCGGGGGCGGCAGGCACCAACGAAGGCATCGATAACAATTGCAATGGATTGATGGAAGTCAGCGAAATCGCCGACTTGGGTTGTCCCACCGACCTCTCAGGAGATGGAATCGTAGGCGCCGCAGACCTGGTGGTCTTCCTTGGCCTCTTTGGTTGTGACACCAATTGCGGAGCCCCTGACCTCGACGGCGATGGCCTGGTAGGTGTATCCGACCTGGTCATCTTGCTGGGCTCTATCGGCCTATTCTGCTAAGCCTTTCGGGCCATCATGGACCTCCATGATTTTGCCAAACAGCAGGGGTCTGCTGAACCGACATTGCTCACCGCCTTGCGTCGCGCTAGTTGGCAACGCACCCGCCATGGCCGACTCATGACCGATGTCCATACCGGCCAAGTGATCTCCATGGTCACCCGCATGGTGCGGCCCAAGACGGTGCTTGAATTGGGAACCTTTACAGGGTACGGCACTTTATGCCTCGCCGAAGGATTGGCCGAAGACGGCACGCTGCATACAGTAGAGCGGAACGATGAATTGTTTGCCCTTCAAGACGAATTTTGGAAACAGCACAAGCGGTACAATGCCATTGTGAGGCACCATGGACAGGTTGCAGATGTGCTCGCGGCATGGCCGTTGGAGCATGCCATCGACCTTGCTTACATCGACGCAGACAAGCAGGGCGTGAATGAACAACTCGATGCCCTGCTGCCACTGATGGTCCCTGGAGGCTGGATGCTGTTCGACAATACGTGGTGGGACGGCACGCTTGAACATGCTAAGGGTCCCAAGCCCGACGCACTCCGCGCTCTCAACACGCGGCTCGCTCAAGACGACAGGCTGCACACGGTGGTCCTCCCCATTGGAGACGGCCTCACCGTAGCGAGAAAAATTTGAGAACCGAAGGGCTCAGAGTACCGCAGCCACCTTGTCGGCAGCTTCCTGAAGCAGGATCGCACTGTGGACTTCCAGCCCACTTTCATCGATGAGCTTCTTGGCTTCCACAGCATTGGTGCCCTGCAAGCGAACGATGATGGGGACATCGATGGACCCCATGTTCTTGTAAGCATCGACCACACCTTGCGCCACCCGGTCGCAACGCACAATGCCGCCAAAAATGTTGACCAAGATGGCCTTCACGGCGGGATCCCGAAGGATCATGCGGAATGCCTTTTCAACGCGTTCCGCGTCTGCCGTTCCACCCACATCCAAGAAATTCGCAGGCTCTCCGCCGCTGAGCTTGATGATGTCCATGGTGGCCATCGCCAGTCCGGCACCATTCACCATGCACCCCACGTTGCCGTCGAGTTTGACATAGTTGAGCCCTGCTTCACCCGCCTCAACTTCGGTGGCATCCTCCTCGGAGGTGTCGCGCATGGCCGCATAGTCGGGGTGGCGGTACAAGCTGTTGCCATCGAGGGTCACCTTGGCGTCCACTGCAATGACACGGTCATCCGAAGTCTTGAGGACAGGGTTGATCTCGAACATGGAGGCATCACTGCCGACATAGGCTGCATAGAGCGACTTGACGAACTTGACCATTTCCTTGAACGCCTTTCCAGACAAGCCGAAATTGAAGGCAATCCGACGGGCTTGGAAATCGCGCAGGCCCAAGGCTGGATCGATGGACTCTTTGAAAATCTGGTCCGGGGTCTCTTCCGCAACCGCCTCAATGTCCATACCTCCCTGGGGACTGTACATAATGATGTTGCGGCCCTGAGAACGGTCGAGCAGCACGCTCATGTAGAACTCGAGGGGCTCACTGTCGCCAGGCTCATACACGTCCTGTGCCACCAACACCCGGTTGACCTGCTTGCCTGTGGCGTTCGTTTGGGCGGTCACCAGGTGTCCACCAAGGATGCCTGCTGCAGTGTCCTTCACGTGGTCAAGTCCTTTGGCAAGCACCACACCATGGCTGCCTGTTTCCGTCACAGTGCCTTTTCCGCGGCCACCCGCATGGATTTGTGCTTTGACCACAAACCAGCCCGTTCCTGTTTCCTCTTGAAGCTTTACGGCCACAGCGTGGGCCTCTTCTGGAGTAGAGGCCACCCGGCCTTCTTGGATGGATACACCGAATTGCTTGAGGATGGACTTGCCTTGGAATTCGTGGAGGTTCATGGCGGGTTCAGTTCGTGTTTGGCCGTATACGGCGCCGCGAAGTTAGCCTTCGGACGTAGCTTTCGCACATGCTGAAGGCAACCGGAATTCACAAAAGCCACGATGACCTCCAAGTCTTGCGTGGTGTGGACGTTTCTCTGAGCGCTGGAGAGGTGGTTTCCATCGTGGGTCCCTCCGGTGCAGGAAAGACCACTTTGCTCAACGTTTTGTCGACTTTGGACCGCCCGGACAGCGGTTCAGTATGGGTCGATGGCGTGGAATTGTCTGGCCTCAAGGACAAAGCCTTGGCCCGTTTTCGCAATGCGAAAATTGGGTTCGTCTTTCAATTTCACCAGCTGCTCCCCGAGTTCAACGCCCTAGAAAATGCCATGCTGCCTGCCTTGGTAGGGGGCCGTTCAGAGGCAGAAGCTGAAGCCGCCGCCATGGCCAGACTCCAAGAATTGGGGCTCGAAGCCCGGGCCAAACACCTGCCGAGCCAACTCAGTGGCGGCGAGCAGCAAAGGGTGGCTGTGGCCCGCGCATTGGTCAACAACCCTCCCCTTCTCTTTGCGGACGAGCCTTCGGGGAATTTGGATACCGCCAACGCCGACGCCCTGCACGATTTGTTTTTCGATCTGCGCGACCGCCACGGTCTCACCATCGCCCTGGTGACGCACAACGAAGGGCTGGCCCAGCGGGCCGATCGCCAAATCCGACTCCGCGACGGTCAGGTTGAAGCCTGATTTCGCGGTTTTTTCCTGCGCACGCCTACAGGAATATTCCGATAAAGTGTTATGCACGCAGAATGTATGCGCGCATAGTGTATATTGTATGCGTGAGACCTGAAGACACCATCGATTTCCATGTGCGTTTTGCATGGGCCGGTATTGCCCGACAGTACGGCCAATTGGCTGCGGCGCGCGGAACCACCATGGCGATGGGGCAAACCTTGCTCAACATCGAAAAGAACGGAACGCCTTCCACCCAGCTCGGACCGCGCATGGGCATGGAAAAAACGTCCTTGAGCCGCCTGCTCAACAACCTCGAAGGCCACGGCATGATCGAACGGAAAGCCGATGAGGCCGACCGGCGCATCGTGCGCATTCACTTGACCGCCGCCGGAAAAAAGGAGCGCGACCGCGCCCGCACCGCTGTGCGGACATTCAATGCCTGGATTGCCGAGCAACTTGGTACGGACCGCACCGAACGCCTTTTGGGCGACCTCCAGAAACTCAACGACCTCATCGTCCAGTATCCGACCCGGGACGCACTCCCGGAACTCGATCAGAACGACAACCCCGATTCCAACGCCGCTTAAACATGGCTTCACCAACCCTCCCCCACTCCTTTGACCGCGTGGCCGTCCTCGGCTCCGGCGTGATGGGCAGCGCCATTGCCTGCCACCTCGCCCAAACCGGTCACGACGTGCTCTTGCTCGACCTTCCCGCCAAAGAAGGTCCCCGCAACGCCGTCGCCGATGGCCACCTCAAGGCCTGCATCAAATCCAAGCCCAGCCCGCTGTATCGCAAGGCTTTTGCCAAGCGCATTACCACGGGCAACTTCGAAGACGACATGCCCCAAATCGCAGGGTGCGACTGGATCATCGAAGTCATCGTAGAGCGGCTCGACATCAAGCAGATCGTCTTTGCCCAAGTGGAAGAGCACCGCAAGCCCGGAACGCCCATTACCTCGAACACGAGTGGCATCCCCATTGGCGACCTCGCCGAAGGCCGCAGCGAAGACTTCCAGGCCTGCTTCTGCGGAACGCACTTCTTTAACCCACCGCGCTACTTGGCACTGCTGGAGATCATTCCCCACGGTGGAAGCGACCCTGCGTTGATCGACTTCTTTATGGCCTACGGCCGCGACCGTTTGGGCAAGACCACCGTGCTCTGCAAGGACACCCCGGCCTTTATCGCCAACCGCGTGGGCGTGTTTGCCATCCAAGCGTTGTTCCACACCGTTCAGGACATGGGCTTGAGCATTGAAGCGGTGGACAAGCTGACCGGGCCGGCCATGGGCCGCCCGAAGAGCGCCACCTTCCGCACCTGCGACGTGGTGGGACTGGACACGCTGGTCCATGTGGCCAATGGGGTGAAAGACAACTGCCCGGACGACGAGCGCAAGGCGGTCTTTGAGACCCCCAAGTTTGTGCAGCACCTGGTGGAGAACGGCCACCTCGGCAGCAAATCCGGCCAGGGCTTCTACAAGAAAACCAAGGTCGATGGCAAGAAGGCCATTCTGGGCCTCGACCTCGAGACGCTGGAGTACCGCCCCAAGCCGAAGGTGAAATACGCCACCCTTGACGCGGCGAAGAAGTCCGACGATCTGGCCGAGCGGACACGCATTCTGTACGACGGGCAAGACGAAGCCGGCACCTTCTACCGCCGCGTCTTCAGCGATGTATTTGCCTACGTGACGCACCGCATCCCCGAAATCGCCGACGAGCCCTACCGCATAGACGACGCCCTGCGCGCCGGCTTTGGTTGGGAAATGGGCGCCTTTGAAACCATGGATGCCGTGGGCGTNNCCAAGGCCGTAGAGCAATGCGAAGCCCATGGCCAGCAGGTCGCAGCNTGGGTCAAGGACTTCCTCGCCGCCGGTCACGAGACCTTCTACACGGTGACCGATGGCGTGCGCTCNTGNTACAACCCCGGCAGCAAGGCCTACGAGGTGGTGCCCGGACAGGAAGGACGCATCAANCTCGCCTACTTGGGCGAGGACAAGGTGNTCTGGAAGAACGCCGGCGTGACCATCCACGACCTGGGCGACGGCATCCTCAACGTGGGCTTCCACACCAAGATGAACACCATTGGCGCAGAAATCCTGCAGGGCTTGAACCACGCGTTCGATATCGCGGAGGACGCCGCTACACCATGGCGCGGGGTGGTCATCTCCAACGAGGGTGGCAACTTCTCGGCCGGTGCCAACGTGGGCATGGTCTTTATGCTCGCCGTAGAACAGGAATACGACGAGCTGGATTACGCCGTGCGGATGTTCCAAAACACCGTCATGCGGGCACGCCACTCCAGCATCCCTGTGGTGGTCGCGACCCACCAAATGACGCTGGGCGGCGCCTGCGAATTGTCCATGCACGCCGACAAGGTGATCGCCCATGCCGAGACCTATATGGGGCTCGTGGAATTTGGCGTCGGCCTGATTCCAGGTGGTGCCGGAACCAAGGAGTTCGCCGTGCGGGCATCGGATGAATACACCGACGGCGGCATCCGGTTGGAAGTGCTGCGCGAACGCTTCCTGACCGTGGGACAAGCCAAGGTGGCCACCAGCGCCCACGAGGCTTTTGACCTGGGTTACCTGCGACCCGGCATCGACGAGGTAGAGCTCGACCGCACCCGGCTTACCGCCCGTGCCAAGGTGGCCGCGTTGGCGATGGCCGACAGCGGATACGTGCCGCCCCGACAGCGGACCGACATCAAGGTGCTTGGCCAAGAAGGCCTGGGCATCGTGCACATTGGTGCCCACAGCATGAAGTCAGCCGGGTTCATCTCCGAGCACGACGAATTGATCTCTGTCAAACTCGGCACAGTGATGTGTGGCGGAGACCTGAGCGCACCCACAGAAGTGAGCGAACAATACCTGCTGGACCTCGAGCGCCAAGCCTTTATGGAACTCTGCCAACAGCGCAAATCGCTGGAACGCATGCAGAGCCTGATTCAAACCGGAAAGATCCTCCGCAACTGATCCCCAAACCCTTTGATTATGCAAGACGCTTACATCATCGCCGGATCCCGCAGTGCGGTCGGCAAAGCCACCAAGGGAACCCTCCGCGACGTCCGGCCCGACGACCTCGCCGCACAAGTGGTGCGCCACATTGTGGCCTCCCTGCCAGAGTTTGATCCCAACCTGATCCACGACGTGATCGTGGGCAACGCCTCTCCCGAGGCCGAGCAAGGCCTGAACGTCGGCCGCTTGATTTCGCTCATGGGACTCGACACCGAGAAGGTGCCGGGCATGACCGTGAACCGCTACTGCTCCAGTGGATTGGAGACCATCGCGATTGCGACGGCCAAAATCCGCACCGGCATGCAAGAGCTGGTGATCGCCGGTGGCACTGAGAGCATGTCGTGCATGCCCATGGGCGGCTGGCGCATTGTGCCNAACGCCCGCGTGGCCCAGGAAAACCCCGATTGGTATTGGGGCATGGGACTGACCGCCGAAGCGGTGGCCAAAGAGTTCAACGTGAGCCGCGAAGCCCAAGACGCCTTTGCTGTGCGTTCTCATGAGCGCGCCGCCGCGGCCATCGACAACGGACGCCTGCAGGCCGGCATTGCGCCGATCGAGTTTACGCGGGTGGACCTCGATGGCGACGGAAAGCGCCGCGAGACCCACGTCAAGTTTGAAGTGGACGAGGGCGTGCGCCGCGGCACCAACATGGAAGGCCTGGCCAAGCTGCGCCCCGTGTTTGCAGCCGGCGGAAGCGTGACCGCGGGCAACAGCTCGCAGACCTCTGACGGCGCTGCCTTTGTGATGGTGGCCTCCGAGCGCATGGTGAAGGAACTGGGCGTCGAGCCCATCGCCCGACTGAAGTCTTACCACGTGGCGGCCCTCGCGCCCCGCATCATGGGCATGGGCCCGGTACACGCGGTGCCTCCCGCATTGGAGAAAGCCGGACTCAAAAAAGACGACATCGACCTGTGGGAGCTCAACGAAGCTTTTGCCAGCCAAGGCGTGGCCGTGTGCAATGAACTCGGACTCGACCAAGAAAAGGTCAACGTAAACGGCGGCGCCATCGCCCTTGGGCACCCGCTCGGGTGCACCGGAGCCAAGCTCACCGTTCAAATGCTCAACGAACTCAAGGCCCGCGGTGGAAAGCACGGCGTGGTCACCATGTGTGTCGGTACAGGCCAAGGGGCCGCCGGCGTTATCGAAATGCTCTAATTCTATCCTCATGTCACAGAATCCCGAACAGGCCGGAAAGGCCATCACTGGAGGCGAATTCCTGATCCGGAAAACCGCTGCGAACGACATCTTCATTCCCGAAGAGTGGAACGAGGAGCAGCGGATGATCAAGAAGATGACGCACGACTTCATTGAACAGCGCGTCCATCCCCACATCGAAGCCATCGACCAGCAGGAACCGGGCTTGATTGAAAAACTCATGGAGGAAGCCGGGGAACTCGGTCTGCTCGGAAGCTCCGTCTCCGAAGAACTCGGCGGCATGGGCATGGACTTCAAGACCACCATGCTCATTACCGAAGCCATCGGCGATGGGCACGCTTTTAGCGTGAGCTTCTCTGCCCACACCGGCATCGGCACCCTGCCCATCCTGTACTATGGCAACGACGCACAGAAACAGAAGTACGTCCCGGGCATGGCCACCGGTCAGCTCAAGGGCTGCTACTGCTTGACCGAGCCCAGCAGCGGATCGGACGCCAACAGCGGCAAGACCACGGCCAAGCTGACCGAAGACGGCAAACATTACGTCATCAACGGCCAGAAGATGTGGATCACCAACGGCGGATTTGCCGACGTGATGATTGTCTTTGCCAAGATCGACGACGACAAGAACCTCACCGCCTTCATCGTGGATGGCGACAGCGAAGGGATCACCAAGAACCCCGAGGAAAAGAAGATGGGCATCAAGGGTTCATCAACCCGCCAGATCTTCTTTAACGACGTGAAGGTGCCGGTCGAAAACCTGCTGTATGAGCGCGAAAAAGGATTCAAAATCGCGGTCAACATCTTGAACATCGGCCGCATCAAGCTCGGCGGTGCCGTGATCGGCGCCTCCAAAGGGGCCCTGACCGGCGGAGTGAAGTACGCCAACGAGCGCAACCAGTTTGGACGCCCCATCTCAAAGTATGGCGCCATCCGCCACAAGTTGGCCCAAAGTGCCATCGAGATATACGCCTGCGAGGCGGCCACCTACCGCGCCACCCAAAACATTGATGACGCCATCAAGGCGCTCAAGGAAGGCGGCATGGAACACGGCGAGGCCACGCTCAAAGGCATCGCAGACTTTGCCCCCGAGTGCGCCATGATGAAGGTGCTGGGCTCGGAGGTGCTCGACCTGGTCATCGACGAGGCCGTGCAAATCTTTGGCGGCATGGGCTACTCCGCAGAGACCCGCGTGGAGCGCGGATACCGCGACGCCCGCATCAACCGGATCTTCGAAGGCACCAACGAGATCAACCGCATGTTGACGGTGGACATGATCTTGAAGAAGGCCATGAAGGGGCAGATGGACCTGATGACCCCCGCCATGGCGGTGGCCGAGGAGATCACCGGTGTGCCTGATTTCGGCATGCCCCCCACGGACGTCTTTGAGGCCCACCTCGAATACGTCGAGAAGTTCAAAAAGGCCGTGTTGCTGGTGGCCGGTGCCGCCGTGCAAAAACTGATGCAGACGCTGGCCAAAGAGCAGGAGGTGCTCATGCACATCGCCGACATGATGATCTGGACCTACGCCGCCGAATCCATCGTACTGCGCGTCCAAAAGCTCTCCGACATCCGCGGCAGCGAAGAGGCCGTGGCCCACGAGCTGGCCATGATGAAGGTCTACTGCTACGAGGTCGCCGAGCGCATGCACTCCTCCGGCAAGGAGGCCCTCCTCGCCTTCGCCGAGGGCGACGAACTCAAGATGATGCTCATGGGCCTCAAGCGGTTCACCAAGACGGAGCCCTTCAACACCACCGCCGCCCGCCAGGAGGTCGCGGTGAAGCTGATTGAGGAGGGGAAGTACTGTTGGTAATCAGCGGCTAAACATCTAGGCTGGCGCGCGAGCGTGCGGCCATCGAAAAACCCGGCCTGAGCCGGGTTTTTCATCGCAGAAAAGGCCTTCTAACCGCTCAACCTCAGCTTCT
>JGI20156J14371_10002675_pt1 | contig 13780 bp, 13 predicted proteins | sample COG_06_FD_14371 | JGI IMG/M metagenome (IMG submission 14371)
AATTTCCTACGAGGACACGCAAGATTTTGATCAGATTTGGGGGGGGAATAGCTCGAGCGTAATCCGCCCAAGAAACTTCGGGGTTTCTTTTAGGAAGTACTTTTAAAAAAACCACCTGACCAGTCCAGGCATAAAAAAGCACGCTTAAGCGTGCTTTTTTATGCCTGATTCAGATCCTCCATCGAAACAGCTGATTTTCAAATCAGCATCCCATGCGGATGCCCTAAAACGGCCAAACCTCCAAGCCGTGAATCGCATTTCGGATATCCATGGTCAAGTTAACGCCAGTCAATCGGCGGTCAGCTTGCACATCAAAAACAGTAATCGTTGAGGGCGAACTTCCCACCGCAACGCATTGATCATCAATCACACAGAGTCCACGAGCAAAGCCCTGCCGCGCCACTTTACTGCTATCAACCCCCGCATAATCTAATTCCGCCTCGGGATACAGGATGATCTTTTGAGCAAAGGATTGACCCAAACGATCCACAGCGCGCACCACATTGCTCGCCGTATCATTAAACAAAACCCCGCCTTTAAACGGTTGCGCATTGTGGCAGCCCGTTGGCAAGCTACAAACCATTGCAACCTGCATTTCGGCATTGACCCGCAACAACGCGCCGGTATTCAGACCGCTAAAGAAAATGCCGGCATCGGAGACCGAAACCATATTGATATGATAATTGTTGGCAAAGGGCGGCCCACCCCGCGCGTTCGGGTCAAAGCGCTGCCCGATCCAATCCTGGCCATTTTTACTAATGTACAAACCCCATATGAACGCTCGAGTATTGAGATTAAAAACGAGCAGTGAGTCATAACCAGTGGACGTTAGGAATAATAGATGATCCTTGCGACTGATCTCATGACAATGTTTTAAGTATTCATTGCGATAGGATGCGATCAGCTGAAAATCGGGTGAATAGCAAAAGAGCTCATCACTGGCGGCGATCCAAACCGCATCCGCCGTGAATTCAATCCCTCGTAAGCCCCGATCCCAACCTCGTCCAGCGAAGTCGATCTCACCACTATTCCAGTCGATAACCTGATCAACCTGCTGCGCGCCAAAGTCCACAAGATAAACACCGCCGTGGCTCTGTCCCTTTTGACTGCCCCGAACCACGGACGTTGCAATGAGCTTTGGTAAGCGCACGGTCACGACCCCGGTACCCACTGATCCTCGGCCGGCAACACTGGCGAGAGCACCTGGCGCAATTCGTCCAAATGCGGACCAAAACGTTTCCAGGTTGCAACAGAGCCCTGATAGATTGGTTGACGGACCTGCTCAGAACTGGCGGTGCGAACTGCCCGCTTCGTTTCATGAAAATTGACACAATTGTCTTCGAATTCAAGACCACAAAAATCGAGAATTCGACGGACCTGGGTCTCAAGATCGGCAACAACCGACTCGTATTGCACATGCAGTACCTGGCCCGGCAGCACATCATCCCAATGCGTCATCAACTGCTCATACTCTAAATAGAATTCGCCCAGTTCAAACAGGTCATAGGTGAAGGTCTGCCCTTTCGCAAAGTGCTGCTTGAAACANCCGATGCAACTGTCCATCGGATGTCGACGGGCATCGATAATTTTTGCGTTCGGCAGTATGGACTTTATAAAGCCAACATAGGCGAAGTTGTTCGGCATCTTGTCGGTAAAAAACGGCGCTTGCCCTCTGTGCCTTTGCGTTTGGGCAAGGTATTGTTCGCCAAAGGCCGTTAATGCGTCAGGAGCAAGCTCCGGCATCGACAGCGGAAAGGACCTTCCGGAACGTTTATCGGTAATCGATTGCGCAATCATACTGATATCGGGTAGTTCACTCGTGCCATCAACCAAACTGTGGCTGGCGAGGATTTGCTCAAGGAGCGTCGAGCCCGATCTTGGCAGACCCAATATAAATATTGGGTCCGGTCGCTGGCATCCTGCTGCTGCGACCGCTTGCTGGTCAAAAAACGCATGCCCAAACGCTTCTTTCATTTTTTGGTGGGCAATTTCAGTTTGTACCGGATCATAGGCAATACTGTTGCGATGAGTCTTGTTTGCCAGCGCGTAGTAATGAAAAGACTGATCAAAGTCCTTCTTGTCCTCATAGGCCTTGCCTAAAGTGAACGCGAAGTGGACTTGGCAGTCAATGGGTAACCCGGCGCTTTCCAATCGAGACGCCATGTCCGCAATCTCCGCATCATTAAATTGAAACGTCTTTAGATTTGCCAAACTGTAGTAGGTCTCTCCAAAATTCGGTCTCAGCGCAATCGCCCGCCGGTAGGCTGCTATCCCACCCGCTTGATCACCCACGGTTTTAAGGACGTGCCCCAAGCCGATATGCGCGCCGGTAAGATTAGAATCGAACGCGACGGCTTTCTGATAGGATTCTATTGCACGCTCAGGTTGCGCTGCCATTGCGAGCGCAGCGCCTAAAAAGTAGTGTGTTACGGGATTATTCTGATCGAGCGTCACGGCATGCTCGAGGGCGACAACCGCCTCTTCGTAGCGGTTCAGCTCTTTTAGCACTGAGCTTAAGTCATGCCAGGCAGCAACAAACCTGGGCGCAATCTCCGTGATTTTCAACAGCAACTGTTCCGCATCGTCAAAACAATGCGCGTTAATCGCAATCCGTGCCAATAAGAGCGCCGCATTAACATCCATGGGGTTGTCTTGGAGGATCTCTTGCGCAAGTTGCTCGGCGGCGCGAAATTTACCTTCGGCAAACAGCCGCGAAGCCTGTTCTAACTTTGCTTGGGTTGGCGACAAAGCAGACGCCTTTGCCAAGGCCCTTTGAGCCGACTCTGATCGGCCAAGAGCGGACAGCGCCCCACCGAGCTTCGTAAAAATCGCTGGATTATTCGGCATCAACTCGGCCGCCTTCTCAAGCAAGGGGAGCGCCGCTGCGTGCTGGCCCTGATTGAGTAGCACCGTCCCCAGATCCTCATGAGCACGCGCATGACCCGGGGCCACCCGTATGGCGTGGCGCAAGCATTCCTCAGCTTCCCGCCATTCATTGCGCTCCGCCAAGATGGTGCCGAGGAGCGCCATAAAATTAACGTCTCCCGGGTCTCGCTGGATAGATTCACGGCACACGGATTCTGCCTCTGCTCGGGCACCACTTTTGAGTAACGAGATGACCCGTTCAAAAACCTGACGGGGATTTTTTTGATCAGACATTGACGTTCTCTTTTCAACCAATGGTACAACCCAAGCCTCTGAGCTTAAGCCAGAGTTTGCCATATTCAAGACCCGCCGGCACATTCTCAACAGCTTGCCTCAAACACCTGGTAATTCTAAAGTACTTGGAGCAACTGATGGACGCGAGCCTTTCCGGCCGACCTGACTTCAAGGACAAGCGATGACAACAACAAACCCTTTTGACGATACGCGATCACTGCTGGTCAGTCTTTACATGACGCTAGTGGGTTACGGCGTCTTAGTCGGTATCCCGGTGATCAGCAGCGCTTGGGTCACGCTCCTTGGATTCTCAGAAGTCGAAGTCGGCCGAGTTGCCGGCGCAGACTTGGGCGGGCTATCCGCCGGCGCCGTGTTTACCGCCGTCATTATTGCGCGCATGAATCGTCGTCTGCTCATCGTGCTCGGGATCAGTATCGCGGTACTGGCTAATGGTCTATGCATCCTCTTTGTCGATTATGACCAAGTGCTCTGGCTACGGTTACTGGCGGGTTTCGGTAGCGGCATTTATACGGCGACCGCGGTAGCTGCCTTGGGCGCCCGCTCAAATCCGGCCGGCCTTCGCCTACAACATGATGCTGTTTGCGTTCGCTTTTTCGCAAGCCCTTGAAATGCAGGTGTTGCCGCTGCTCAGCATGAACGGAATTTATCTGACTTTTATTGGCTGCTTCCTCGTTACCCTCGGATTTTTGAACTGGATACCGGCCTACGCCAACCCAGCACCCATAGAAATCCTACAACCTGATGGCGGTCAGGACCTTGTTAAACCATTGGCTGCTTATTTACCCTGGCTCGGCCTAACCGCAATTTTTGTAACCTATATCAACATTGGTGCTTATTGGACCTACATCGAATTGGCTGCACTCAGTGCAGAAGTCGACCCGGTCTGGATTAATAAGGTTTTGGTGTGGGCCTCCTTCTGCTCCATTATTGGCTGCCTGTTCGCGACCCTGCTCAGCAATCGGTTTGGCTTGGGCCGCCCTCTGTTGGTCACCCTCGTTCTGATGGCCGTGATTGTTGGGATGCTGGCGAATGGCATTACTGATACCAAATTACTGGTGAGCGTCTTTACCTTCAATCTGCTGTGGATCTTTATCGATGTCTATCAAATGTCAACGGTTGCAAGCGTTGATACCACCGGCAAGTTCGCAGCGCTCATGCCCGGCGCTCAGGGTCTGGGGCAAATTGTGGGACCCAATTTAGCCGCGAGTTTACTGGGCGAAGACTTGGGGTATCAGGCAGTGTTTATGATGTGTTCAGGCGCTGCTTTACTCGGCATGTTGATCTATGCGGGTTTGTACCTACGGCTTCGATCAACCCCGCAATTCAGTACGCCCGTGACCTAACTCGGCCTGTGATAACGCCCTACGACGCCGCGTTCGCTTGATTAGTTCCGCAGGCATTGCCTCATTGCACTGGCTTGACCACCTTGCCGGACATCATCACAAAGCTTGGTGCTTCGAGCACAGAAATATCCTCAAGGGGATTACCCGGCACTGCGATGAGGTCTGCAAATAAACCGCTTTGAATCCGACCCACTCGATCCGACCACTGCAACAGGTCCGCTGAAACGCTGGTGCCGGCTTGAATTGCCGCCATCGGGCTTAATCCGGCTTCGATGAGCGCGGCAAACTCGCGAGCATAGGCCTCGGGTTCAATGTTGTAGCCGCCAAGATCCACCCCCACCACCACTTTCACGCCAGCAGCATGCGCGCGGCCTATTTTTGCAAGCCACTCATCTCGATAACTTAAATAGGCATCGTCATTCTTTTCTTGGGCGAGCAACTTATCCGTGCCGGCGTAGTAGTCGCCTACGTAAATGGTGGGGACATAAAACGTGCCGTGCTCAACCATCAATCGAATTGATTCGTCGTTGAGATAAGTACCATGCTCAATGGACCGAACGCCAGCTCGGATCGCTTGATTGATCCCGTCGGTCGCGTGGGCATGGGCGGCAACGGGTACATTGTGTCGAGCCGCCTCAGCGACAGCCTCAGCGAGCTCATCAGGGCTAAAGGCAACATTGCGCGGATCATCGCCGACGGAATGAAAGGCGCCCGTCACCAGCAGCTTAATCCAATCCGAGCCATACTTAATTTCATTACGAATGGCTTTACGGATTTCAATAGGACCATCCGCTATCAGTCCATCCGCAATCAGCGTTTGTTCTGGCGAACCATAGTTGATATCACCACCGCCCCCGGTGATGGAAATATAGTGCGCGGCGCCGGTAATTCTAGGTCCCACAAAAACCCCTTCGGAAAACACGCGCTGCAGATCTTGATTGCCGTAGAACACGTCTCCATCGCCCATCACCCGAATCGTTGTCCAGCCATGGGCAAGCCAGCGCTGCATCGCAGCAAGGCCTAAAAGCGCTTTATAGGCAGAGGACGCGGTGAGATGCGCGGTCTGATAGTTATCGTCATATAAAAGCGGATGCTCATGCGCATTGATCATGCCGGGCATGAGCGTCATCCCCTGCAAATCAACGTGTTCATAGTCGGCAGGAATGTCACCTTTGGCCACCAGCCCAACAATGCGCGCGTCCTCGACCAAGACGGCAATATCACCCTGCGCAGTCTCCTGAACCCCATCAATCACCTGATCCGGCACTAAGGCATAGCGCTCAGCATGACTGACCAAATGGCATCCCAAAAAGGCGAGGCCCACAAACGCATTCACACCAATCGATTCATAGTACCCTTCTTCCTGTGACCCAATTGAGTCGATTTTCAACCCATAGTAGCAGGCTCAGCAGGCTCCCCTAAAGCCGATTCATCCCACTACTATTCTGTGGCACACTAGGCCCAAACGAAAGCATTGAGACGTATGGACATTGGCGTGCCTCTAAAGGAACTCGGCTCCTATGATATTGAGCCCCTCAAAGCATTGATTCTGGCCCAACCGGAAGATGCCTGGTGGGGCAATCAATATCGGCAATTAGAATACGAAGTGCATGAGCACACCCAGTCAATCGTGATGGTTTTTACCGACGGCTCGGGTTGGCCGAACATCGAGGTCAAGCAAGAATCTGGCTGGGATCTCTTTAAATCCGCCGCCCTACCCCTCATGCATCAAATCCTTGAGGATCACTATCCACCGGGCGGCACGATCATTCGAGCCATGGCCGCGCGGTTGCAGGCTGGCGGCATTATCAAACCGCATCATGACGGGCATCCCTCTTTTCATCATGGTCACCGAATTCATATCCCCATATACAGCAATCCAAGAGTGCGCTTTATGATTGATGGCCGCCCCTATGCGTTCGAGGTCGGGAAAGTGTACGAAATCAATAACCAGAAGCGTCATAGCGTCATGAACAAAGGCACCGAGGGTCGCGTTAACTTTATTTTCGACTATATCCCGCCAGCTCAGATCGCACGCTGAGCGCACTGAGCTGACAAGGTGCTCAGCCGGCTTACTGAATGCCGCATAACTCAGGCTTTAATCGATGGGAAAACCCCTTCAAGGAACGTCCGAGCCACCCGCTTGGCTTTGGCCCGGGTCATTTTTTGCGGCGCTAACAAGATATTCAGCCAAAGGCCATCAATGAGCGCAATGTAGCCATCGGTCACAGCGCCAACATCGACCAAAGCCTCCTGCATCGCACCCAGTTGCGTAAACAGCGCTCGGACCGATCGGGCGGCTCGAGCGTCGGAGTCGGCGCAAATCTTTTGGTAAGTTGGGCGAGACGTCGCCTCCCCATAAAAAGCAAACCACACCGCCATCTTGGTCGCCTCGGTCACCGAACGACTAAATTGAAACTGTACCAAAGCCGCCAGTTGTTCTGCGGCGGATGAAAAAGTCGCTGCATCCAAAATCTCAGCTTGCCCGCGATTATATTCATCCGTGACAAATCGCAAGGTTTCGATCAGCAGGTTTTCTTTGCGTTCAAAGTGCAGATTTGCAATACCGCGACTAAGGCCCGCTTCCTTGGTAACTTGCGCCATCGTGACCGAGGATAAACCCACCTTCGAGATACAGCGCATGGTGGCAAGGATTAATTGCTGGCGTCGAACAGCACGCGGCAGAATAACCCGTTTTTTCCCTGCAACACTGTCGATTGTTTTCGTTTGCATACAGAACACCAAGCCAGGACAACCTTTGACGACTTCTAATCTAATTCAGAGCTGATATTAGAACAAGTCGGGAATGAACCCACGTTCATTCTCAGCTTGTTCTAACGCTACCAACGTGGCATCCTTTTACCTTTAAACACCGCCTCATCGACTCAGGAGACGCTATTGAATAACTATGATGCGATTGTCATTGGCGCCGGTCACAATGGCCTGACCAATGCTGCCTATTTGGCCAAAGCCGGACTCAAAGTTGCTGTTTTAGAACGCAATCCCTACATTGGCGGCGCCACCGTGAGTCGAGAACTCCATAAGGGTTGGTATTACTCCAACTGTTCCTACGTCTGCAGCTTGCTTCGCCCAGAGATCGCGCGTGATTTAGAACTCCCGCGGCACGGTCTGCAGGTCGTGCCTTTTGGCGGTGGCGCGACTTTTATGCGCAATGGTGATCACCTCGGCAACTACCACGATCACGATCGTCATTACCGAGAAATGGCCCGGCACTCCAAACGCGATGCCAATGCTTATGAACGCTATACGGCCGATGTCACAAAGCAAACGCGGCTCATACGCCCCTTTTTAATGCGAACGCCGCCGGACCCTACTTCCATGAAACCCCGGGACTTATCAGACCTCTTAGATTTCGCGAAGGCGTTTTTAAACATGGGAGAAGCCGGCCTTGCGGACACTATTGCCTTTTGGACCAAAAGTGTTGGCGACTACCTTGGTGAGTATTTTGAAACCGATGTGATTAAAGCCCACATGGCGGGCAGTGGCATTATCGGCACCGCCCTCGGCGTCTACTCCCCTGGCACCGCCTACGTGCTCCTGCATCACTACATGGGCGATGTGGACGGCAACGTTGGATCCTGGGGTTTTGCACGGGGCGGTATGGGCGCTGTCGCGGACGCCATTGCGAAAGCCTTCAAATCCTATGGCGGTGAGATCATCTGCGATGCGGATGTTGATCAAATTATGGTGCGGGGCGGTAAAACGACCGGCGTCGCCCTCCGCAATGGCGACGAATATCTCGCGCCGATTGTGGTTTCGAACCTGGATCCAAAGCGCACGTTTCTCGACATCATGGATGCCAAGGACCTGCCTGCTGCCGTCGTCAAAAAAGCCGAAAACTTCAAGATACGCGGCTCCTCCGGAAAATTAAACATTGCGCTAGACGGACTGCCGATTTTCAACGGTCTGGATGCTAAAAACCCGATGATGGCAGGCGACCTGCACTTTACTGACTCATTGGAGCGACAAGAACGTGCCTACGATGATTGGAAAAGCGAAACCTGGTCGAAAGACCCTTACCTCGACATGATGATCCCATCGCTCACTGATCCCACCATGGCGCCTCCTGGCAAGCATATGATGTCCGTGTTTGTTCAATACGCACCGCCAAAGATAGATGGCCGCGACTGGACCGCGGAAGACAAAGCCGGGTTTGAGAAAACGGTGATTGATCAGATCTCAACCTATAGTCCGAACTTTAAAGATTTGATTCTGCACTGTGAAACACGAACACCTCAAGATATCGAAGCCGAAGTAGGATTGACGGAAGGCAACATCTTCCAAGGGGAGTTAACCTTTGATCAGCTGCTCTTTAACCGTCCCTTTCCAGGCTACGCGCAATACCGCGGCCCTGTCACCGGCATGTATATGTGCGGCTCTGGGAACCCACCCTGGCGGCGGCGTAATGGCTGCGCCTGGCGCAAACGCAGCAAGAGAAATCCTGCGCGACTTGAACAAACCCAATACTGTCCCGGGAGGCTACGCCGATGACTGATTTCGACGCCATCATAATAGGGGCCGGTCACAACGGCCTGGTTTGCGCCGGCTATCTCGCCAAGGCGGGTAAAAAAGTCTTGGTACTTGAGTCCCGTGCGGTGCCCGGGGGCTGTGCCGCTACCCACGAATTCGCACCCGGATTCAACGTTTCAAGCTGCGCCCAATGGCTGTATCAGCTCAGTCCAAAAGTTGTTTCCGACTTAAAATTGCCGCAACACGGTTTGGTCTATGCGGCCGAAAGCCTCGCCACCATCGCGCTCGATGACGCTGGTGATCACTTGCGTTTACAGGGTGATTCGGCGTCAGGGGGCGGGGTCTCATCGAAGATCAAAAGGCGTACGCACTGTTTCGGAAGAAAATGCGCAAGTACGCAAAATTGATGAAAACGGCCTATGACACACGCCCTCCGAAACTGGTTGAGCATGACCTACACGACAAGATGACTTTCGCCAAGCTTGGCCTCGGCATGAAACTACTGGGCAAAGACGACATGAGCGACCTGATGCGTCTGATTTTGATTAACATTTTTGACGTTATGAAGGAAACCTTTCAGTCGCCTAAGCTGCAAGCGGCCCTCGCGCTGGATGCGGTGATCGGAACCCCCATGGGGCCGCGATCCCCCAACACGGTTTTTACCTATCTGCATCGGTTCATGGGCGAAGTGCTCGGTTTTGAGGGAGCAACCCAAGTCAAAGGGGGCATGGGGACGTTGGGCGTCGCCTTGAGCAATGCTGCTACCGACCTCGGCGCGGTGGTGCGCTACGACACCTCGGTTGCGAGCATCGATAAAACCCATGATCGGGTCACCGGCGTCACGTTAACGTCAGGCGAGCAATTAACGGCCAAACTCATCGTGTCCAGCGCGGATCCCAAGACAACCTTCAAATCCTTGTTGGGTTATCAACATATGGAGACGGGCCTGGCGCGTCGAATCGAGCAAATTCGCTTCAAAAGCGGCACGGTGAAAGTTCACCTCGCCCTTTCCGGCCTTCCCACCTTTACCGGGCTCGATCCAAGCGCACTCGGTCAGCGCCTGGTCATTGCACCCAGCCTGAACGCCTTGGAGTCGGCGTTTAACCCTTTGAAGTATGATGAAAGCTCTGAGCGGCCGGTAATGGATATCAGTATTCCAACGATTCACGACCCAAGTCTTGCGCCAAATGGGCAACATGTTTTATCCGCCATCGTGCAGTACGCCCCGCTCAATCCCAAAGGCGGCTGGGAGGCCCTACGCGCGCCCTTTATGACCGCGGTGATTGCGGAACTCACGCGTTACGCGCCAGACATCGCGTCACTGATCACGGCTCAAGAATTGCTGACCCCCGCTGACCTTGCAGACACCTTCGGCATGACCGGCGGCAATTGGCATCACGGAGAACTCACTATGGATCAGGTGCTGATGACGCGTCCAGCAACCGGCATTAGCCAATACCAAACCGGCATTGATGGTCTTTACCTGTGCGGCGCGGGCAGTCATCCTGGCGGCGGCCTGATGGGCTTGGCCGGAAAGAATTCAGCTCAGGAAATTATTCGACAGGGAGAACTGGCATGAACCTACCCTCGCGCGCCACAATGCTTTTAGAAACCCCGTTCCACTCAAGGGTTGCCGAACGCTGTGAGATCAATGACTGGGGCAATTGGATGGGCTACACAACCCCCAACGCCTTCTTCGATGTTGAGCTTGAGTACTTTTCAATTCGCAGTACCACCGGCGTGTTTGATCTCTCTCCCATGAACAAGTATCGGATTCAAGGACCCGATGCTGAGGCCTATCTCAACCGAATGGCCACCCGCAATATTTCCAAAATCGGTATTAACCGAGTGGGTTATACCGTTTGGTGTAACGATGCGGGAATGGTGATGGATGATGGCACCATTTTTAGACTGGGCGAATCCGACTACCGTTTGTGCTCTTACCAGCGCGCCATCGACTGGCTGCTTTGGTGCGCCATGGGCTTTGACGTCACCATTACCGATGAAACCGAAGACCTAGCAGCGCTGGCTGTTCAAGGCCCAACCTCTTGCACATCGCTCACCGAAATGGGGTTGACCGATCTCAATACGCTCAAACCGTTTGGGATGCGCACTTACGATTTTGAAGGTGAGAAACTCATGGTCAGTCGCACGGGGTTTACGGGCGATCTTGGTTATGAGGTTTGGGTTTCTCCGGAGAAAGCCGAAACCCTTTGGGATCAGCTTTTTGATGCGGGCAAGGAATATCTGATCAAACCGTTTGGCTCCTATGCCTTGGACATCGCCCGCATCGAAACCGGATTTATCCAAGCTGGCGTTGACTTTGTGCCAGCTGAAGAGATGGTTCGCCCCGGCCGCGCGCGCAGCCCCTTTGAGCTCGGACTGAGTTGGTTAGTCGACCTTGAAAAACCCCTCTTTAACGGCAGAACTGCCCTGCTCAAAGAAAAGGCCAATGGCTCACGGTATCGGTTTGCCATCTTAAATGTTGACGGCAATAAGCCCGCCGAGCACTCTTTTATTATGAAGGGCGATCGCCAGATTGGTACGGTCACCTCAGCAGCTTGGTGCCCAACAGCAAAATCAAATATTGCCTTTGCCCAGCTCGAAATGCCCGAAGGGGCGATTGGATCGGAATACGTGGCTGAGATTTACTATCAGCGCGAACTTCATTGGACGCGTCTACTCGCGCCCTGCAAGGTGATTGACGGCCCCATTTTCAATCCGAAGCGACGCCGAAAAACACCGGCCATTCCGCATTAGACTAATCGAGCAGACCCTGAACCAACGAACTCCGGGAGGAGCCTTAGAGTGACTTTGATTGCGACGGATGTTGATGACTCAATCGAAAAATTACGCAGCAAGCTGGCGGCTGAACTGACCCGCCCTAACCATGCGATGGATCCTTACTTTTATCGATCGCACTTGGTGCATGACCGAGAACTCGAACATCTGATTTTTAAAAGCTGGATCTATGCCCTGCATGCGAGCGAAATCCCAAATAAAGGGGACTATCAGCTACTCGAGATTGGCGAAGACTCCATCATCATCGCTCGAGATCATCAGGGCGAACTCCATGGCATGCATAATATTTGTCGGCATCGGGGTGCCGCGGTCTGCGAAGCCCCTTGCGGCAATCGAAGCACGTTTGTTTGCCCCTATCATGGCTGGGTTTATAATTTAGACGGCTCGATGCGCGCGGCTCGAGAGATGCACGTGTCGACTGATTTTAACGCCCAGGATCATGGCTTGAAGAAGATTCAGCTGGTGAACTACATGGGCCTGGTCTTCATCAACTGTGATCCCAATGCAGCTGACTTTTTAGGTCCTTTATCGAACTTAGACAAGCCCCTCGGCGCCTACCAACTCGACGCTGCGAAGGTCGCTCATAAGAAGACTTATCATATTCCCGCCAATTGGAAGCTGGTGCTTGAGAATTACCTTGAGTGCTATCACTGCGCAACCTCCCACCGAGCCTACGCAAAAATGCACACTTTGAAAGATTTAGAGGAAAAGGTAGCGCCTGTCGTCACGGCGATGCTCGCTCGCAGCGATGCCGTGACCGGCGTCGAAGGTATGAGCGCGAGCTATCGGAAAATCTATCTTGATGCCGAAGGATTCGGTGCCTGCAGCTACACCAGTCGATATGGCTTGTTTGATGGGTACCTGACCGGTAGCCGAGACGGCCAACCGGTGGCGCCCCTCATGGGTAAAATCAAGGGTTATGATGGCGGCGCTGGCGACTATCAGATGGGGCCACTCACCTTCATGCTGAATTACCCCGATCACTGCGTTTTGTACCGTTTCCTACCTAAGACCCTCACCACGACCGATGTCGAGATCGTTTGGTATGTCAATGGGGATGCGCAGGCCGGTGTTGATTATGAAGTCGAAGACCTAATCTGGTTATGGGACCATACGACGCAAGAAGATGAGTACATCATTTTGCGAAACAGCAAAGGCGTGAACTCGCGTTTTTTCGAACCCGGTCCGTACCACCCTGAATTTGAGGCAACGCTACAGGATTTCGTCCATTGGTACCTGCAGACGCTTAGACAAAGTTTGCCGGATCACGCTGCCTCGTAATCAATTGGGCGCGCCATATCCATTGATGCCGGTCCCCGAGGACAACTCGATTGCTGTACGATTCCAAGCCGTCGTGCGAATATTCCGATCACTCGTTCCTATGCGCCAGCGCTCGATACAAACCTGTCGCTGATCTTTACCCACCTGGCTTCGACAAAGCAATTGCGCCCTGCCACCTGCCTCATAGATCGTAACTGGGCGGGTTGGCGACAACGCATCCTTGCGTCCTATGCTCGCAAGTAGCGCTAAAGGTTCCGACCAACAAGCCCGTTTTTCAACACATTGCAGTAGGATCTGCGCCCCATTCAGGGTCACGATTTGGTTTTGACGCAGACAGGCAACTGGCGCGTCATAAGCCACCAGCGCAGCACCACATTCAAATCCAGCGCGTTCAAGTTTCTTAATTTGCTGCTCTGGCGCGAATGAAACCCGAATATCTAAAGCCAGCGCACCAGTGCTTGCGCCAAACTGGAGCAAGATAACACCGATCAGTTTCGTCAAAAGGTTAAATTTGTACATTACTGCTCTTCTTATACCGTTTTAAAACAGTTACTGACTTTACAGCATCGGGCAACGCTTTGACTTTCAGGTAGCCTAGTCCTGAGTCGAATAACGCCAACAAAAAATGCTAGAAATTGAAATCCCGCAGACTATGCAGGCTATTATTATCGATTTAATAAATA
>JGI20156J14371_10002676_pt1 | contig 13775 bp, 11 predicted proteins | sample COG_06_FD_14371 | JGI IMG/M metagenome (IMG submission 14371)
CGACGTCCCCCCGACCGACGTGCTCTTCGAGTGTCGCCACGCACTCCCCCGTTCCCACGTTCCATATCTTCGCCGTACCGTCTGAGCTCCCCGACGCGACGCGTTTCCCGTCCGGGCTGAACGCCACCGAGTACACCGGACCGACGTGCCCTTCGAGTGTCGCGACGCACTCACCGGTATTCGCGTTCCAGATCTTCGCCGTATCGTCTAAGCTCCCCGACGCGACGAGGTTCCCGTCGGGGCTGAACGCCACCGACTTCACACGATTGACGTGCCCTTCGAGCGTCGCGACCCACTCTCCGGTCTTCGTGTCCCATATCTTCACCGTATTTTCGTATTCTTCCCCCCACGCGATGCGTTTCCCGTCCGGACTGAACGAGACGGACGTCGCCACGGAATCGAATTTGTACGTGCCTTCTCTGTACCAACTCTTCGCGTCCTCGATCAAGGTCTCGACGGTATCGACGACGTCGTCGTACGAACCTATCATCTCTGATCTGTGTTCATTTTCGGAACCACTCTCTCGATCGAACATCGCCCGCAGTTCGCCGATGGTCCCTATCGCGTTGGGACACGTTTCCGTGAGATACGTTCCTTTTCGCGTGCCGAAAGCCGCCGAACCGACGCCATCGCCGGCGTTGATAGCGGTGTTGGCGCGCGACGGGTCGCCCGTGTCTCTTCCGCTCAGCGAAGGAACGTGTTCTTTCCATATAATGAACTCCGGACTTCCTGGACTTCTTCCCGGACTTCCCGACGCGACGCGCGTCCCGTTCGGAGTGGTGATGAACGCCACCGACTTCACACCGCCGGCGTGTTCTTCGAGCGTTTGCACGCACTCTCCCGTCTTCACGTTCCAGATCTTCACCGTTTTGTCCGAACTTCCGGACGCGACGCGTTTCCCATCAGGGCTGAACGCCACCGACGCCACCGAGCGGGTGTGGCCGCTCAGTGTCGCGACGCACTCTCCGGTGCCCACGTCCCATACCTTCACCGTCTTGTCGTAGCTCCCCGACGCGATCTGTTTCCCGTCCGGGCTGAACGCCACCGACATCACCCAATTGCCGTGGCCTTCGAGTGTCGCGACGCACTTTCCGGTGCCCACGTCCCATACCTTCACCGTCGTGTCGGCGCTCCCCGACGCGACGCGTTTCCCGTCCGGACTGAACGCCACCGTCACCACGTAACTATCGACGTGGGCGCTCAGTTTAACGACGCACTTCTCGGTCTTCACGTCCCGTAACTCCACCATCCCGTCGCCGTACCCGGACGCGACGAGGTTTCCGTCCGGGCTGAACGCCACCGACATCACCCAATTGCCGTGGCCTTCGAGTGTCGCGACGCACTCTCCGGTGTCCACGTTCCAAATCTTCGCCGTCCTGTCGGCGCTCCCCGACGCGACGCGTTTCCCGTCCGGACTGAACGCCACCGTCAACACGTAACTATCGACGTGGGCGCTCAGTTTAACGACGCACTTCTTGGTCTTCACGTCCCGTACCTCCAACATCCCGTCGTCGTACCCGGACGCGACGAGGTTTCCGTCCGGGCTGAATGATACGGCGTACGGGTTACTGTCGAACGAGCCGCGCGAGACCGGGCGGAATCTTCTCGCCTCGTTCATCACCGCCTTCACTCTTTCGATCACGTCCGGGAACGACGATGCCGTGTCGAGTTTCAAAAGCGGTCTCAGCTTTTTGATCGCGGCGATGGCCTGCGTGCAATTTATCAGGTGTTCATCCGCGTAGTTGTTTCCGAGCAATTCGCGACCGATGCGTCTGATTTTTCCATCATTTTTCACTTCCCTTTCGTCCTCGTTTCCCGGCGCCTCCACGACGTAGTAACTCATGTCGGCGCGGCGAACGCTCGATGCTTCGTTCGATCCTGGCTCTCAGAACCTCGTATTCATAAGACGCTACTCCTTTATATAGGTCTCAGTGGTCACCGAGTCGGTTGATCACGTCTACGAGGGTCTTGACAACCCTTTTCTCCTGCTCAGAGAGTTCGGGGAGGTCGTCGACGACAGACGCGTTACGAATCTCCTGGTGGAAATCACGCGAGCAGTTGTAGTTGGCATGGAACTGTCGATCGGTCTCGACCCCAGAGAGAATCTCGGTGCGCTTCATGCGTAAAAACGTAGGAGGAATGACGACGCGACAACGATGACAAGTAGTCGGAGTCTCCTCGCTACGACTCACTGCCTTCCAGGTGAGTCTGGAGACAGGGGCCACGACGCGAGTCGTGTCGGCCGTATACACGAAACGGAACGGATTACGCAACGAGACGTCGTCTCGCAACACCTGTTGTTTCATGACCCGAGACGAACAAAAAAAGAGGAAGGAGGAGTGTGAGAGTGTGAGATGAGAGGAAGGGTGCAAACAATTTTCTGGGGTGCAAACAATTTTTTGGGGTGCGATCGACTCACGTGCGCGGGGCCGCCGAAGGCGATGACGTCTCCTTGGTTGAGTAGAAGCCATCCGGGCGGAATCAGAGTGCCGTTGACGTACGTGCCGTTGAGACTCTCGTTGTCCCTCAAGTAGTGCGCGGCGGTGTGCTGGTCGTAATCGATCTCGGCGTGTTCCCGCGACAGTAAGGAGGGAATAGTCGGGCAGTCGAGTTGCACGTCGTTGTCTCGACCGCGACCGATGGTCACGCCGGACGCGTCGCCGGTCGGCGGCAGCTCGATGACGCGCGGCAGGATGAGAGTCTCGGGAACGTCCGAAATTCGGGTGAACTTCGCGAACGTTCGAGTCGACGCGGTTCCAGACTGCGTCATTTTTTTTTTGTTTCCTTTTATTTTTTACGGCCGCGCTCGGGTGAATTGATTGGAAAAAAGAGCGGTGCCCCTCCTTATGTTATTTTCATATTTTTTCGAGAGTATTTTCATAATTCCGCGTCGTCGTCTGCCTGTTCTCTCTCCTCCGCGAAAAAAATGACCGTCGAGAAGACGTACAAAAAAGTCACTCAGCTCGAGCACGTCCTGCTTCGTCCCGACACGTACGTCGGTTCGTGCGAGACGACGGACACGTCCGGGTGGGTCGTCGACTCGGAGACCGAGACGATGCGTCTTCGCGACGTTCGTTACGTTCCGGGTCTGTACAAGATTTTCGACGAGATCCTCGTCAACGCGAACGACCACAAGGTTCGCGACGCGTCCGTTCGCGAGATACGCGTGTCGATCGACTCCGTCGAAGGTCGAATCACGGTTCGTAACGACGGGTCGGGGATCCCCGTCGAGACGCATCGCGAGCACGGCGTGTACGTGCCCGAGCTCGTCTTCGGACACCTCCTGACGTCCTCCAACTACGACGACGACGACAAGAAGGTCACGGGCGGTCGTAACGGGTACGGTGCGAAACTCGCCAACATCTTCTCGCGCGAGTTCACCGTGACCACGTGCGACGGACGCAAGTCATACTCGCAGACCTTCCGCGACAACATGACCGTCGTCGAGCCTCCCGTCGTCGCGGACGTCGTCGGGTTAAAAAAAACGTTCACGTCGATTTCGTTCGTCCCCGACCTCGCGAAGTTCGGTCTGTCGCGACTCGACGAGGGCGACACGGTCGCCCTCATGCGTCGTCGCGCGTACGACGTCGCGGGAAACGTCGGACCCGCGGCGCGCGTGGTTCTGGACGGTCGTCCGATTCCCGTGTCTCGCTTCTCCGAGTACGTCGCCATGTACACCGAGAGTCCTGTCGTTCGCGACGTCTCCTCGAAGAACGGTCGATGGGACGTGTGCGTCTCGACCACCGACTCGGGACAGTTTCGTCAGTGTTCGTTCGTCAACGGCGTGAGCACGACGCGAGGGGGGACGCACGTGTCTCTCGTCGCCGACGCCCTGGCGAACGGACTCGTCGACAAAATCAAGAGACGCGAGAAATCGTGCAAGGACCTCAAGCCGTCGCACGTCAAGAACCACCTGTGGGTGTTCGTGAACGCGCTGATCGAGAACCCGGCGTTCGACTCTCAGACGAAGGAGACGTTGACGACGCGACCCGCGAGTTTCGGGTCGACATGGACGCCCCCCGAGAAGATGCTCAGGGGCATCCTCGACGACACGGACCTCGTCGAACGCGTCTTGGCGCACGCCTCGATGCGCCAGAACAAGGAACTCCAAAAACAGGACGGAAAAAAACGCGGCCGACTGACGGGCGTGCCTAAACTCGACGACGCGAACGACGCGGGGGGTCGAAACTCCGATAAGTGCACGCTGATCCTCACCGAGGGCGACTCCGCGAAGACGCTCGCCGTGAGCGGCCTCTCGGTGGTGGGGCGCGACAGGTACGGCGTGTTCCCTCTGCGCGGCAAACTGCTCAACGTCCGCGACGCGTCGCACGAGCAGGTGGCGAAGAACGCCGAGATCGCGAACATCAAGAAGATCCTCGGACTCAAACACGGCGTCGAGTACGCGGACGCCAAGTCCCTCAGATACGGACACCTGATGATCATGACCGACCAGGACCACGACGGGAGTCACATCAAGGGTCTGCTGATCAACTTCTTGCACCACCACTTCGCGTCTCTGCTGAGGATTCCGGGGTTTCTCGTGGAGTTCATCACGCCCATCGTCAAGGCGACGCGAGCGGGCGCGCCGTCGCGCGTCTTCTACACCATTCCCGAGTACGACAGGTTCAAGGAGGATATCGGAGACGACATCGCTCGATGGACCATCAAGTACTACAAGGGTCTGGGAACCTCGACCACCGCGGAGGCCAAGGAGTACTTCGCGGCGCTCGACGGTCACCGCAAGACCTTCGAGTGGAACGGCGACGGCGACGGCGATCTCATCGACATGGCGTTCTCCAAGAGACGGGCGGAAGACCGCAAGACGTGGATGAACGCGTACCAGGCGGGCACGTACCTCGACATGACCGGCGACACGATCAGGTACGACGATTTCGTCAACAAGGAGCTCGTGCTGTTCAGCAGAGCCGACCTTCAGCGCTCGATTCCGTCGATGGTGGACGGACTCAAGACGTCTCAGCGCAAGGTTCTCTTCGCCTGTTTCAAGCGCAAACTCGTTCAGGACGTAAAGGTGGCGCAGTTGAGCGGCTACGTCTCCGAGCACGCGGCGTATCATCACGGGGAGCAGTCTCTCGCGTCGGCCATCGTCGGCCTCGCGCAGGATTACGTCGGGTCGAACAACGTCAACGTGTTGGTACCGTCCGGGCAGTTCGGGACGCGCCTGGCGGGTGGAAAAGACCACGCGTCGCCCCGTTACATCTTCACGAGATTGGCGCCCGCGTGTCGCGCGATGTTTCCGGCCGGCGACGACGGTCTCCTCAACTACCTCGACGACGACGGGCAGAGCATCGAGCCGGATCACTACCTCCCGGTCATCCCCTTCGTCCTCGTCAACGGCGCGGACGGCATCGGCACGGGATGGTCGACCTCCATCCCAAACTTCGATCCTCGCGAGGTTATCGGTAACGTCCGCCGGGCGCTCGACGGAGACGAACTCGTTCCCATGCATCCGCGGTACAGAGGTTTCCGCGGGACGATCGAACCGGAAGATCCGTCGTCGTCGTCCAAGTACGTGGTCACCGGCGCGCACGAACTGACCGACGACGGGACGCTCGTGATCACCGAACTTCCCGTGCGAACGTGGACCACCGATTACAAGGAGTTCCTCGAATCGCTCACGACGCCTCCGGCGGTCTCGTCGGCGTCGAAGAACGGCGGCGAAACGACGACCGGCAAACGTAAGTCGACCGGGTCGACCGGGTCGAACGCGACGCCTCTCGTGCTCGACTACAAGGAGCACCACACGGACTCGGTCGTCAGGTTCGAGATCAAGATCGCTCCCGGAAGGATCGAGTGGCTTCGTCGTCAGGGCGTGGCGAAGGTGTTCCGCCTGACGTCGAGAGTGTCGATCACCAACATGCACTGCTTCGACGAGAAGGGCGCGATCACAAGGTACGCGTCCCCCCTCGCGATAGTCGAGGCTTTCGTTCCGCTTCGTCTCGCCGCGTACGAGAGACGCCGCGCGTCCCTCGTGCGCGCGACCGAACGCGAACTCGAACGACTCACGAACAAGGCGAGGTTCGTCCTCGCCGTCGTCGACGGAACCGTCGTCGTCGGAAACAAGAAGAAGGAGACGCTCGTTCGCGAACTGCGCGAGAAGGGATTCAGACCCGACGGACCCGACGGAACGACGGCGGACGAAACGCCCTCGCGTTTCGACTATCTCCTCGGCATGCAAATCTGGAGTCTGACGCGCGAGAAGGTCGATTCGCTCCTCGCCGAGAAGGAGGAAAAAAGAGTCGTCCTCGAGGGTCTGCGTCGCACGACGGACAAGGCGCTGTGGCGCGCGGACCTCGACACTCTCGAACGCGCGCTCGACGCGGACGACGTCGCGAGGACGAATGCCGAAGTCTCCGTCTCGGTCGGTGGCTACGGTGATGTCGGAAAGAAGAAACGACGCAAGAGAGAATAGGTGTATCACGACGATGGCACTTTAACCAGTAACAGACCGACTAAATTCTCATCAGACGCTAATTTCGCTATTCTGGGTATCGCCTCCGTCTTCTCCTGATCGGCGTAGTGATCGAACCCGTACCACACGGGGGGGGCGTCGTCGATCGTTCTCCCGGGGGCGAGCCTTTTCGCCATCGCCGTCACGTTCAGCGCGGATCTGAAATGACCGGGTACTCCGATGATCACGGCGAGTGGAACGTACTCTGTGCCTTCCATGTCGTACTTTGAATAAAACTCGACATTCTTAATAGGCTCCTTGGTATTAATCTCAACGAAAAGTAGTGGTATTGTAGCATCGAAGTTAGACGTTCTTATTCTGGTTTTGGGTGTAATTGTATCATTCTTCAGCTCGTGCGCGCCCACTTTCACCTTGGGTACCATCATAGCGTCGATATTAGTAAACGCGTTTTGAAAACCACCGACTTGTCCGGTATTTCTCGCGCATATCTCATCGTTCACTCGTGCGGCGTCGCGCGCGTGACCGTTCCTCCTTTTGGTGATGTACAGCTTGACAATTTGTTTATAGTTGTCGTTCACGTGTTCGTATTCTCCGTTGAGCCACGCGACCGACCATAACGCGAGGTCGAGACCGGCGTCGACGTGACAACTGTTCCGGTGCCACTTGGCGAGATTCCGCCATCCCGCGAACACTTTGTCGAGCACATCTTCGGGTTTTTCTTTGACCGCCACGTACCGAAGGTACAGCGCTCGCATGATCGCTCCGGTCTCTTCATCTGCCGATTCGCCAAAGACCAGCATCGCATCGTCTTCGATCACGTCGTAGAGGTCGTCGGTGATAACGGTGCTGATAGTGTCGCCGAGAACGCCTTCGACAATGCGGGCGATAATTTCATCTTCGCTGTCGTCGTCGATATTAACTACGTCGCCGTCGATCATCGCGGAGACGGATGAGACGACCGCCGCGCACATTGTCTCTGATGGTTTTATAGTGTTAGGCGTCTTAGGCGATGTACCGTATTTAACTTCGCGGCTTCGCGCGTTCGCGAGAGCATCTACCCCGTCGTGCGTCGTGCGTCGTGCGTATTAACACGCGCACATGCCCGCGTCGAACGCTGCTGAGACGGCGAAACCCGACGACTTTCTCGATCCGGACGAGGTCGTCGCCGAAGATGGGAAGGAGACGGACGACACCTTTTTCTGGAAAGTGTGCGTCCTCTGCGAGGCACACATGCGACGTTCGAACGACTCAACAGCGAGTAGATAAACACGCGTTGGCGCTCTTGTGCGTCGTCGCGACGTACATGGTCACCAAGACCAGACTTCCGGGACCGCGCGCGTTCAAGAGAAGTCGAGCCCTCGCGAAGACCCTCGAGACGTCCCTCGATACCTTCGCGGGCGTGGCGGGACTCGTGAAGGGGAACGACGAACTCGCGAATTTTTCGCGCGTTCGAACGATCATGGACGTGTCGCGCGCGTTCACGGACGAACGCGCGAGGACGTTTCGAGGGGAACGCGACGACAGTGACGACGACGACGGTGACGACGAAAAATCGAGCGTCGTCGTCGACTCGCTCGTCACGATCGACGAGGCGATTCGTGAGTTGGACGCGATGCGCGAGGGGACGGTCGGCATTCGCGTCGGTCGAACGTTCGCCGAGGCGTTCTTGAAACGAGGAAACGCGTACGATTGCGTGTCGCACGAGGTGATCGAGGGGTGGTCCATTCGAAAGGGGTGTTCGGGGGAGACGCTCTTGCGACGCGCAGAACAGGAGGACGCAGAAATCGTCATCTTAGAGACCGTGGTCTGATGTTTTATTTAAGACACCGTAGGCGACATCTCAGGATAATACGTCTGTAACACGCGAACCAACACGGCGTACGAGACGAGTCCCCTGACGAATTCGATCAATAAAAAACGCGTCGCGGAGAAAGTCGTTCGAACGCTCTCTTTCGCGATCCAACCGACACCTCCGACGATACACGCGAACGCGCGTCTCGGCGCACTCGGCATTTGACGAGCGAATTATATTATGACGACGACGCCGAAGAGAGACGACGTGAAACCCGAGAAGTCGAAGAAGCCGCCGATAGTGCCCAAGGTATCGAGAGGGTCGACAGTCGCGGCGCCGTCGAGGAAGAGGAAGCCCGAGAAGGTCTCGAAGCCCGANAAGGTCTCGAAGCNCGANAAGGTCTCGAAGCTCGAGAAGGTCTCGAAGCCCGATAAGGTCTCGGAACCAGAGAAGGTTTTGGAGCCCGAGGAGGTCCCGAAGCCCGAGAAGGAGGTCGAGGAGCCCGAGAAGGAGGTCGAGGAGCCCGAGAAGGAGGTCGAGGAGCCCGAGAAGGAGATCGATGAGATCGATGAGATCGATGAGATCGATGAGGTCGAGGAGCCCGAGAAGAAGGTCGAGGAGCCCACGGGAGTAGAACGCGATACGCCCGGTGCCCCGCCGGAAAAAGAAAAACAAAGACACTCGATCGAAGTTCAAGAGGGTCGGACGAATTCCGCGGAAATACACACCGGGTCCGGTGACGACGACGAAGGTGGTTTGTCGTCGGGATTCGTGAACAAAATGTTTCAAAAGTACGTCGTCGCGAAGCAGCGCTGACGTTTTTTTTAGCTACGCACTACGTGGTATCACTCCGATATCGGGTACGCTACGATCAACGTCCACAACAACGCTGTCGCGACGTAGATCGCGACGCCCCCCGTACTAGCTCCCGTTCCGTAGACCGCGTCGGGACTCACGATAGACGCGTACGTCAACGTCGGAAAGAGTGTCAACTGAAACACGGCGATCAGGTACTTCGTGCGCTCGTCCAACGCCGCGAACAACGTCGTTTCCGACGACGACGACGACTCTTCCAAAAACGCGTCTGGTGTCGCCTTTCTCTTCCTCCGCGCGCGTCTCGAGTTTCCGACGAAAACGTCCTCTATCGTGTACGCCATGAGGTACCCGATGGGAGGTCCGTAGTGCGCGATGATGAACTCGATGAAAAGGTCGCGACACGCCATCGTGTCCGCGCAGTGTTCCTCGGTCGACTGTTCGTCCCACAGCGCGAACAGAAGATACGTCACGGACACCGCGACCGACACCGCGATCGTCAGACAAGGAACGAACACCCAACGAAATTGCCATTCCATCCTGGAGAATTTGCGTCTCCATCTCTTTTTGAACGCACTCGCGGAAACCTCGTCGAGCGCGACGACGCCGAAATACCCACCGTGTATCATCAGAGCCCACGTCGTGAAGTACTCGACGTCCGACAACGCGACTCCCCAGAAGAAGAGCGTGGCGACGAGTCCCGCGAAAATACCGAACACGGGAATCCCCTCGAAAAAAGAACGAAGTCCGCTCGCGCACGTCGCCGCGCCTGACGCGTCGCCGGTGGTGTCCATGCTGGCTATATCCTTTCGCCGACGCTCGCGTCAGCCTGCCTCCAGGTTTCCACGTACACGGTGATTCCGTCGTATCCTTTCGCGTCCGACGGATCCGACGGATCCGACGAATTCGTCGGGTCGATCGGTCGCGCGTCCTCGCGTCCCGGTGTCTTTCCCTGGGCGATCCTCGACGAGACGTTGGACGCGACGCGAACCGCGACCGTCCCCACGAAGAAAACGCTCACCACACCCGCGTACGTCAGAAAAGCCACACCCGAGAGAGACGCGAGAGTCGCGATCATCAATACGCCTCGCGGTGCATCGCCGATGTCGTCCGACGCCCGTCTCTCGCCGTCGACCTCCGACTGTGAAAAACTCCGACGTAACCTCTTCTTCGCGCGCCGAACACTATTTATACGGGTTTCCGAGCCTCGTACTCAGTTAAAGACCGTCCATCGCCGCGACGCGTCCTCCGACCCGACCCGCCCGTCTTCGCACCCTTTTCGACGCGCATCGCGATGACGACTTTCATCCACCCGGGACCCTCCACGTCCGCCTCGCAGGACTGCAACTGGCAGGACTTCTTCGGAGAACCTCGCGGTCCCATCTCCAACAACCCTTACAGCGCTTTTCCGAGAGAAACGCTTCACCTCCCGGAGGTGTACAAGGGGAACAACCCGTACCTCACCAACGTGATGTTGCGCATCATCGACGACGAACAGCTCATCCCGACAAAGTTGCTCCTGCCTCTTCGTCAGGCGGGCAACGACACGTCCGTCACCTGGGACGAGTTTCACTTCAACAACACCCTACTCGGACCCGTCCCCGAGGAGGGAGTGTCGCGCCTCGTGACACAACAAGTCTCAGAACACAGGGACCACTTCGTGCGCTACGGCCTCGCGTTCATGATCGAACACGGATTCATGAAGACCCCCAAGGGACGCATGACCTACAAGGCGAACCTCGAACAGATCCGCGACGCGATCCTCCAGTCGCTGTACATCGGCGTCATCGAGGGACTCCTCCGGTGTAAGACCTCGAGCCAGCTCTTCGTCCAGTGTTACGGCAAGGCGCTCACCATGGCCACCGCCCGCAAACGTCTCAAGCTCGAGGTCGAGTCTTTCGCCGAGATCCAGAAGTCCGAACACGGATGGGACATGCTCAACTCGCGCGCCCAGCGTACCCTCAAGGCCATCTCGGGCGTCACCCCCGACGCGTGGGTCCTCGACGACGGCGTCAAGAAGTACATCGCCGGCGTCCGTCGCGAGAACTTCGACTACTATCTCAAGGTAAGGGGGGTTCCCCCCCTTAGACCCCCCAGTTTTTTTTAAGTTTTACGTCGCCTGCGCGGTGCGTGGTGTGCTGTGGTGTGCTGTGGTGGTCGTGCGAGAGGTCACGCGTGTTATTCTTTGAAACGTCGAATCATCGCGACCTCACGAGGAGGGGCCGTCTGGGCCTAAGCTGTACGACGAGAACCAGGGCGTCGGAAATCCCAAGTCTCTCGACATCGCGGCGAACTGTCTGATTTTCGAGTGCAAGTCGTTCAACATTCCGGGGTACGACGATCCCGTCAACATCACCAGTCGTCGTAAGACGATCGGCGAGGTGATGGTGTCGTTTCCTCACGTCGACGTCAGGGAGAAGTACACCTCCGCGCAGCGCGATATCCTGGCGTACGACGAGGATCGCGACGGGTTCAGGAAACTCTCGCTTCGCGAGGGTCTCGCGAACTGCTGTCGTTTCGACCCCGATTCGGGAGCGCCCACGTTTCCTCACGGGTTCGACGACGTCGACATGTTCAAGCGCGGCAAGGAGATGGAGCTCAAGTATCTCGGTCAGATGTCCGACTCTGACCTTCCCGACGACGCGGTTCGCGATTGGATCTCGTCCGTCGTCGCCGGTATCGACGACACCTCCGAGGTGGCGTCCGGGCTCAACGTCCTCAAGTCTCTCGTCAAGAAACTCGACGGCGCTCCCACGAACAGAGACGACGAGTTAACTCAGAAGTACTTCGCGTACATCGCCGACGCGTACGGCACCGAGAACAACGAGGTTGAACTCGACACCGACACGCGCGTTCCCATCCTTTCCAGTAACTCCGGGTGCGATATGAGGTCACAGACTGAGAAAGACGACGACCGCCAGAACAGGAAGGTGGTTCCCTACGGGTACGGCACGTACGCGGGTCTCAAGGAACTCGCCAAGGACAAGTACGCCGACGCCGCGACCAGCGCCGTTCCGAGGGATTACCACGACGAGGCGAAGGTCGCGATCAAGGCTTTCGAGGCGCTCTTCGAACGCATCGAGAGCGTGTGCGTCGGGAACGCGTTCGTCTCGGCGCCCCCGTTCTTCGTCGAACGACACGCCGCGCGCGCCGCCGTCTTCTTCAACATCGTCCACGAACGTCTCCCACCCATCGTCGTCAACGCCACCAGGGAAGATTACGTTTGGGGATCCACGCCCAAAGACGTTGCCACCTCCGACGTTACCAGTGTACTCAGACATGGTCTGGGGAACATGGACACAGCCGATCGCGAACAGGGCGAGGCCGTGCTGAGCGTCGTCGCTAATAAGGTCGGTACCCACGTTCTCTCGAAGATGTACAGGCAAGATAAGAAGTATTTCTTAACTTTCCTCCGAGACGTTCAAAAAAAAGAGGTTGACAAAATTTGGGAACTCATTCTCGAAGATAAACTTCAAGACGTCACTCAGTACGAGATTTGCACCGCGCTCATCGCCACGAGCAAGAGCGAGGGTGGGTACACAGTCGCGAAATTCGTCGAGGCACTCAAGAATAAGACCGAAACCGAACCGGAGGAGGGTGCGACCATAATCCCCAAGACAATCACCACTCAGCTCACGTGTTCCGAGTCTCTCAGAGAGTTCTTGGGCGACGACGGTTTCATGTACTGCGTGCCTTACGCGATGCGTAAAAGGGCCATGTATATCGGCGCCGGTGAATTCGACTACGGCGAGGCCTCGATCAGTTTCGGCATGCGTCAGAGCAAGAAGCGCGACCGCGAACCCGCCCTACGCGGTCCCGAGAAACGCGACCCCAACTTCTTCAAGACGGACGTCGTCGAGGACGCCCCCATGAAGCGTCGTCTCGAGAAGTGCGAGCGAACCTTCGCGTCCCCTCTCCAGCGCGCCCTGGCGAAGGCCTTCCTCGGCACGCCCATCAACCACCACGCCTTCCAGGCGTTCATCGACGCCGACTGCGTGTTCCCGTTCAACGTAAGGGGCTGCGCCCCTTAAACCCCCTTTTTTTTCTCTTATGTTTTTTTCGTCGTCGTGTGTTCGCGTGGCGTGCGTGTTGACGCGTGCGATCGTTGTGGTGTGGAATCGTTCGAGACTCTACGACGAGGTGATCTACGCGAGACCGTACATGACCTACGACATGTCGACGGGCGTGTGCATGAAGGCGGGCGCCGATACGGGCGAGACCCTCGTGGTGAGGGACGTGCCCCTTAAACCCCCCTTCCTCCTCGTTTTATCGCGACGCGTTTTTTTAACGACCGCTTATCGACTGGTTTTTGTCTGTTCGTCGCGACCTCACGCGAAGGGTCACGCCGATTTCCAGCTCGGCGACAACGTCGTCCAAAAATTGCACGTCGGTAGGGATATCCCCAATTTTTTACCTTCAACTTGACCGGACACCCATGAAAATCTTCGCCTTAGCCGAGAAAACGACCCACGAAACGAGATCTTATTGAACCTAAAAATTCGAGAACCCTATACGCCGGCAACTTTACTTTTTATTCGAAAAGTCTGGTCTACAGACAACAGAACGTCTATCTGGCGGAGGACATGTTCTCCACCTCGTACGCGTCGGGCGCGGGGACCGCGTTCTTCGCGTGCAAGGAAGATTACAATGAATATTGCTCGGGAACCACGCGATCCGACACCAAGTCCATCTTCGCGCTCCTCGCCCCGTACTCCTCCCGCGAGTACGCCAACCCCCTCG